>Ga0315276_10000077_pt1 | contig 72910 bp, 60 predicted proteins | sample YL17G05_0_MG_FD_204542 | JGI IMG/M metagenome (GOLD analysis project Ga0315276, IMG submission 204542) | Sediment microbial communities from Yellowstone Lake, YNP, Wyoming, USA - YL17G05_0 | ecosystem: Environmental > Aquatic > Freshwater > Lake > Sediment | place: USA: Wyoming | collected...
GCGCATCCTGGATGGCTTATTAACCTGCGCATGATTTTTTGGTAATGTTGCATTGGGAATGTGTTATGTATTAAAGGTTTTTGCTTACCTTCATCATACATTCCCCAACTTCAAGCTAAATATAACCCTTTCTCTTCTCTTCGAGCCTGAGGGCCGTCAGAGCCTCGAACGGCGAACCTGAGCACGTAAAAATTAAATCTAACCCTGCACTTTATACTAACTTTTACTGCCTCAGAGCCGAAGGCAACTGACAACGTATAACTTTCTTAAGACTTGCGACTTAAGACTAAAATGTTGTATCGTCGTTTCGTTGTATCGTCGTATCGTTTAATTATGTTAGATAAACTCCTCAAAATTAAGGCTGAATATAATGAAACTACCAGAAAATTGGCTGACCCGAATGTTGTACAGAACCAAACTCAATATCGGGAATTAGCCAAAAAAGAGGCGCATCTTCGGTCAATAGTCGAATTGATTAATAAGTATGAGAATTGCCTTAAAAATATTGAAGAATCCGAAAGCATGCTTAAGACCGAAAAAGACCCTGAACTGCTTACTTTGGCAAAAGATGAATTTAATAATTCTAAAATTGATAAAGAAAGGCTTGAAAATGAGATTAAAATTGCGCTTATTCCAAAAGACCCAGATGATGAAAAAAGCGTGATAATTGAAGTACGCGCTGGCGCCGGAGGAGAGGAAGCCGCTTTATTCGCAAATGAACTTGTAAGGGCATACCTCAGATATGCCGAAAAGAGCGATTTTAAGACAGAGCTGATAAGCAAAAGCGAGGCTGATTCCGGCGGGATTAAAGAAATGATTTTCAAAATTGAAGGGAAAGGGGCTTATTCAAAATTTAAATACGAAAGCGGGGTCCATCGTGTCCAGCGCATACCCGCAACTGAAAGCCAGGGGCGTGTTCACACTTCAACATGCACGGTTGCTGTTTTGCCAGAAGCCGAAGAGATAGATATTACGATAAAAGATGAAGATTTAAGGATTGATGTATATAGGGCGGGCGGCCATGGAGGACAGAGTGTAAATACCACTGATTCTGCCGTCAGGATCACTCATATTCCAACCGGATTAGTCGTAATTTGCCAGGATGAAAAATCCCAGCTTAAAAATAAGACAAAGGCAATGTCTGTTTTAAGATCAAGGCTTTATCAGATGGAGGAGGAAAGGCTTAGGAAAGAAAGGGGGGATATGAGGCTAAGCCAGGTGGGTACAGGCGACAGGAATGAAAAAATCCGTACATATAATTTCCCCCAGGATAGAATTACAGATCACCGCATACATCAAAACTGGAGCAATTTACCTGCAATAATGGATGGCCAAATCGATGATATCATAGAGAAACTTACGATTGAAGACCAAGCCAAGAAACTGGCTACGATTAAGGGATAAAATTAATGACTAATGACTAATATCCAATGGTCAATTATGGTTATTTATTGATTGTATACAAATATTGTTCATGTATAAAAAAATTATTCAGCATATTAAATCATGCAAATCATTTAAATCATTGCTAATAATGGTCAAATTTGATATAATATAATGATATTTTTGAACCCAGAAATAATACATGGGAGAAAACCCTCAAGAAAATCAGATCAACCATTTTTCCAAAAAAGTCTTGTTTTTAAGCCTTTTGGTCATGGCTATTAATGTGGCTTTTTATGGTCTGATGTTGTTTCAGCAAAAAACAGGGCTTTTTAAAGAGGTCGCTCCGAGATTGGTCTTTAATGAAAAATTTGGCGTAAAAATAAAAACACCTTTTGACACGGAATATTTATCTGCAAGAACTGATCAGAACGTCCTAACAGGTTCTTATATAAAAACCGATGAAAAGAGTTATGCGGAAATCCAGCTTGAAGGTGATATTGTACGCTTGGATGAGAATACCGAAATTCAGCTTTTGAATAATAATTTTCAAAACAACACCCTTCCTCGTTTTGTTTATAAATTATATTCCGGAGATGTTTGGGTGAACGCGTATGACCCGATTATAATTTCTACCGATCAGAGCCAAGCTCGATTTTCCCATAGCATAGGCTCATATATGTATTCTAAGCCTCTTAACCGGCTTCTTTCTGTAACCGGAAATATTGATTTATCATTATTGAATGAAGAAGGGGGTTTGCTTACGCAATTCGTAGTGCCTTTAAAAAACCAGGTCACTTTTGTGAATTCACAGCTCGTCCCTGATTATGCCAAGCTTGAATATTCAAAACTTAAAAAGGAACTTAAGATGGGGTCTCTTCCGCATAGCATCCTTGATGATGAATGGGTTAAGGCGAATACGTCCGACGATATGAATCTGGTTGCTTACAGGAGTGGTTATATATACTCTGCCGCTGAATATGAGTTCAAAAGCGTTTATTACGCACTGCGCGCAAAGTTAGCTCTTATACCAGGACGCGAAAGTCTTGAGCTGCTTAATCTTGCCACATTGGAATTAAAATATTTATTGGGCGGAATCAATCTTGCGAACGATAATAATCAGGCAAAAACATTATTGGATAGTTTTAATTCGCTTTCCGGCCAGTTTAAGGATGACCCATTATTTAACGATTTTGTCCAAAGCGAGTTTTATGCTATCAGGAATGTCAGGACTGACACGCCGGCCTATCTGGTCAAAGAAGACCTAAGGCAATATTTATTGCTTCAGTATAATTCTCCCGAATTGTTAAGGACTTATTTAGCCGATATGGATTTCTTGCTGCGCGTCGGCGAAATCGGTCAGTCAGAAAAAGTCGCTGAAGAATGGCTTAAACAATGGAAACCTGAATTTAAGAAAAATTTTACCCAGGAATTCGACCGGCAGGCGCGTATTTACGACAGTATAATCTTGGCCTATATAAATAAAATTACACCTAAATTTTTAAGCATTTTGGATGAAATCGGCGATTATCGCCTGGCCAATTCCACAAATCCTGAAGAAACATTATATGAAATAGCCTTGGAGCGTCTTGATGTATGTAAATACCTTGTAAGCGTTTACCGTTACATAGATGCCAGCACTTACCTTAGGACGAGTTATTCCAAATTAAATCTCTTTGGACAGAAAACTTCCGCGGCCGCAAGGGATATTTTTATAAAGGAAGCCACTCTTATTGCTGATCGCATAAATTTTGCTGAACAATCGCTTAAAGGTGCGGCTGAAGCTGTTGATGAGACTAAATTCAAGGATTATCTGACAGTTCAGGAACGGGATAAAAGCCTGACGGAAAGACTTAACACTTTTCTTGCTGAGTCTAAACCTCCCGCTGAGCAGCCTGTGGTCTATCCGACAGTTAATGATGTTATACAGAAATTCGCCCAAAACCGAATAACTGTCTTTAGCGAAGATATCGTTCCTGACCCTAAAAACCCATTTGAATTTGATATTAAAAACGGGCGTTTCATGGATCGTGCTGATGATGGCTCGGCAATTTCATTCTCAGCTCGTTTCAATTATTCCACAAGCGGTTTATATAACATAATCCTGAACGGAAAAATCATAAACGGAAGCTTTACCATCGAGGACTTTGTGCGTGTAGCAAAGGCAGGTGAAAGTGAAATAAAAGTCGAAAATGTGCCTGAAATAAATATCAGTAAACTGGCTGATTATCTGAATCTGCAGGAAAATGAAGAAGCTCAGCGTTCACAGATTGTGGCACAGGATTTGGCTGAAAACCTGATGATAAGAGAACTGGAGAAGTATAATATTCTAGTTCCATCCACACAACAGGTTTTAGTGCTGGACACAGTTACATTAACTAAGTTTAAAGTATCAAATGTGTTTATACAAGACCCGTCCAGCACACGGAAGATCGAAGTTAATTTTGATTATAATTCTGTTACAAAGATGCTAACAAATATTTCTCTTGTCGGAGAAATACAAGTTTCTTTGCCTGCACAAATATCTGCTGAGGACTTTGTTAAAACTATTGTAAGCATTTTGAATACCAAAGAAAATGAGATCAAAGAAGGGGAAGACGCAGTTTCTGAATTAAGCAGTTTCGGATTAGTCCTGTCAAAAAGCAATCTAAGTTTTGCGAGTCCTGATTTTAAATTAGTCAAATTCAAAGAAATACAATTTAAAAACATGCCAATTAAGTTTGATGGTATATACAACAGAGCAGCCAGAATTTTAACCAGTGCACAAAACCTTTTGCTTACTTCTGAAAATATCTCTGTAACAGATTATATGAAACAGCTTTCAGAATTATGGGTTATAGATTATCTGGCTAAACAGGGTATTAGTATAAATAAATCGAATATAACCACATCTTTACCGAGCGATAAAGTCAATATAATAGATTATACGCGAGGCACGAGAGTACTGAATTTTACATTTGATGTAACTGCAAATCGGTTGACCAATATTACTTTGGAAGGCGGAACCGCCAAAGCAGTTTCTATGACATTCGATGAATTCAGCTTGATTGAAGGAGGTACACCTCAGACACCGACCTTACCCAAAATCCAATTCAATACGCTGATCGGTACATGTGGTGATTTTCCTGACAGGCTTGAAGACTGTATTAAATATTCATGTGAATTTCCTGACCCAATTTCAGGCAAAACATTAGGCAGGCGAATAACAGGTCTAATTGATAGCAAATGCCGTTATACAGAAGAATTGGCCAATGGCCAATATATGCAATGCGATTATACGGCTGATTATCTGACAGCGGTTGCTCAGCAGAACAGGGATTATTTGGCTTTGGGCGAGGTTATTACAGGCACATTATTTGGAACTAAAGAAGATCTGTTCACATATACAGTGGGAGGGAAAACTACTACAAATCCTGCTAAAGAAGCGCTTGCTAACGGGGAATGTGTTATTGGAAGCCAATAAATTTTTTTTAACGAAATAACGAAACTGCATTTTGAATCTCTAATATCTAATACCTAATATCTAATTTTGCATATCTGACAAACAGCATGTAAAAATTAGATATTAAAAATTAGGTATTAGATATTAGAAAAGGTTACATCGTTATTTCGTTATTTCGTGAATCTAAAATATACGGGACGAAAAATGCGTTAATCATAAATCCTAAATCACACAACTAAAAATAAGAATCTAGCCTTGCAGATTAAAGGCAATTGCTATAAAATCTAGGGGCTTTTTTACAAAATTTTTATATTTTTTAATTTTTATAATTTTTGAAATAATTTTTAATGCACAAATTTTTAATTTTTAAAAATTATGTTTGTGGATTTAAAAATTAGGATTTATTTATAAAAATTTAAAAATTGAAAATTAAAAATTGAGATGATATCGTTTAATTAAGTAAATATATGGCAGACAAAAAACAAAGTTATTCCGCAGACCAGATCCAGGTTTTGGAAGGTCTGGATCCAGTGCGCAGGCGCCCAGGAATGTACATCGGAACAACCGATGTCCGCGGGCTACATCATCTGATTTGGGAAATAGTCGATAATTCCATTGATGAAGCAATGGCTGGGTTTTGCGATAAAATTTTAGTTATTATCAATAAAGATGGCAGCGTTGCAGTTGCCGATGATGGCCGCGGAATACCTGTAGATAAACACAAGGCTACAGGTTTATCGGCCCTGGAAACAGTGCTCACCACATTACATGCGGGAGGGAAGTTCGGAGGCGAAGATTCAGGTTATAAGGTAGCCGGAGGTTTGCACGGCGTTGGCGCTTCTGTTGTAAACGCGCTCTCCATTAAATTGATTGCCGAGGTGCGCCGTGAAGGTAAGATATTCCGCCAAGAGTTTAAAAGGGGTGTTTCAAAGGGTGAGGTTGAGGTTGTCGGCAACACACAATCCACAGGCACTTCAATAACTTTTTGGCCAGACCCCGAGATTTTTGAGAGTACTGTTTTTGATATCCAGACAATAATGACTCGCCTGAGGCAACAGGCTTATCTGACCAAAGGAGTTATAATTTCACTTGAGGACAAAAGAATTGAACTTTATGAAGGCAAACTACCTCAGGGGCATACTTTCAAATACCGTTTTTACTTTGAAGGAGGAGTGAGTTCTTATGTCGACCATCTTGACCAGAACAAAGAGCCTATAAATAAAACTATTTATATTGAAAAACAGGTGCCTGAGGCTTATATAGAAATAGCGCTTCAGTACACTCAGACATTCAATGAGACAATACTTACCTTCGCGAATAACATACACACGCTTGAGGGCGGGATGCATTTAACGGGTTTTCGGAGCGCCCTTACCAGATCTATTAATACATACGCTCGCTCAAAGGGATTTTTGAAGGAAAAGGAGGATAATATGACCAATGAAGACGTGCGTGAAGGGCTAACTGCAGTTATATCAGTAAAGCTTTCAGACCCGCAGTTCGAAGGGCAGACAAAATCAAAATTAGGCAATCCGGAAATCAGAAGTGCTGTCGAAACCGTTTTTAATGAAAAATTCAGTGAATATCTTGAGGAAAACCCAAATGACGCAAGAGGTATTGTTGCAAAATGCATGCTTGCCGCAAGAGCGCGCCTGGCATCCAGGGCAGCCCGCGACACAGTTTTAAGAAAAGGAGCTTTGGAAGGCGCGACACTGCCTGGCAAACTGGCTGACTGCTCATCTAGGGATGCCAGCGAGAGCGAGCTTTACATAGTAGAGGGCGACAGCGCCGGCGGAAGCGCAAAACAAGGCCGCGACCGTTATTTTCAGGCAATTCTTCCATTACGCGGAAAGATTTTAAACGTTGAACAGGCGCGCCTGGACCGCATGCTTAATAACAATGAGATCAAATCGCTGATAATAGCTATGGGCACTGGCATAGGGGAGACATTTGATATCACCAAAAGCAGATACCATCGCGTGGTAATAATGACCGATGCGGATGTTGACGGCGCGCATATACGCACTTTGCTTTTGACATTCTTTTACCGCTACTTTAAGCCATTAATCGAAGCCGGATATATTTATATCGCACAGCCTCCTTTGTATAAAATCGCTAAAGGCAAAGATGTGCATTACGTGTACACGGATGAAGAAAAAGCAAATCTGCTTTCAAAATTGGGCATAACCGATGTTGAAGAAAAAGAAACCGAGGCTGAAGAAGAAACGACTGAAGGGGCTGCTGAAGAAACCGCAGCCGATGAAAAGAAGGGGAAGAAACCAAAGTTATCGATCCAGCGATATAAAGGCTTGGGTGAAATGAACCCTGAACAATTATGGGAAACTACAATGGATCCCCAAAAACGCACGATGCTAAAGGTTACAATCGAGGAAGCTGAAAAGGCTGATGCGATTTTTGACACCTTGATGGGCTCTGAAGTCCTGCCTCGGCGCAAATTTATCCAGACACATGCCAAGAAGGTTAAAAATCTTGATATCTGATTTAATATCGCTAAACTTTTACCTGTCGTTTATCAAGTTGTTTATCTAATCGTTTGATTCACAGATTATAGACCACTTGATAAACTACCTGATAAACCACTTGAAATTTATGGGAAATAGATTTTAAGCTCAAAATAATTAATCTAAGATTATGAAAACGCATTTCAAATTCATCAAATATACTAAGGTATGGTTTATCTTTTCGGCCCTTCTTTTGCTTATTGGCATCGGGGCAATGATAAATAATAAAATCCAGTACGGCAGTTATTTGGAGCTTGGCATCGATTTTACAGGAGGAACGCTTATGGAATTAAAGTTCGATAAGCTTCAGGATAACATGCCGCCCCTACTTAAAGATGCAATTGATTCAGCTGTAGCACCGAATACTGTCAATCAGATATCTGAAACCGACCAGGGTACTTATATAATCCATGGCAAAGACCTTTCTTCACAGCAGTACGATGCCGCTATAGCTTCTATAAAAAGCAAACTGGGCGCTTTTGAACAGATAAGATTTACGACAATCGGCCCAACGATAGGCTCCTCGCTGAAATCACGAGCGGTTTTGGCGATTATTGTCGCATTGATCGCTATAGTTTTTTACCTAGCGTACGCTTTCAGGAAAGTGCCTAAACGCGTAAACCCGTGGAAATTCGGTATCTGCGCGATAGTAGCCCTTTTTCATGATGTCCTTACAACTGTAGGCATCTTCGCGCTTTTGCAGTATGAAATCGACGCCTTTTTTATAACGGCCGTCCTTACTGTCATCGGCTTTTCTAACCATGATACAATAGTTGTTTTCGACCGAATACGCGAGAACCTAAAAAATCAGGAAAGGGATCAGACTTTCGGAGACGTTGCTGATATAAGCCTGAATCAGACCCTGGGGCGTTCCATTAATACATCGCTATCCACACTATTCACTCTTATAGCTCTTTATATTTTTGGCCCTGACTCGATAAAGCTTTTCGTATTTGCTCTTATTATCGGAATTACAATCGGGACATATTCATCCATTTTTATCGCCAGCCCACTGCTTACATTATGGCAGGAGAAAAGCAGGGTGAGATAATATTTTGCATTTCAAAATTCGCATTTCGCAATCTTAATATACATTTTTTAATTTTGCATTTATTTTTTAAATTACTAAAAATTGCCAAATGCAAAATTGGAATGCCAAATGCGAAATCTAAATTATTAATTAAAATTATGCTGCCTTTGATTCAAGGATAAAAGGCTCTTCAGTATCTTTTTTTCTTAATACTTTCATAACTTCATTAAAAGCTGCTATGATTTTTTGGCCGTCTTCTTCTTTTCCTGGCACTGGTTCATAATGTCTGCCCTTTTTTACTAAAAAACCTGTCTGAACATATTCATCCATTTGATTGAATAAATATTTACATTGAAGTCTATATTCAGAGTGGATAATTTGTTCGGGCAATTTATTTACAGATGCTAATAAATTTCGTAGTTTGAGATCTGGAAATGTACCAAAATTCAGAGTTGCTCCTATATCAGCACGTGTCTTTTCCATGGATTTACGAGCAGGCGTCACTTCTCTTTCAGGATGTATAGATGGATGTGTACTCATATTTTTGGATATTTTATGATTTTATCATTATAAATATATCATAAAAATATAAATTTGTCAAATAAAAACAAATTTGAAAAAATAAATATAATGGTACCCGCAACAGGATTCGAACCTGTGGCCTCTGGTTCCGGAAACCAACGCTCTATCCAACTGAGCTATGCGGGCGTCCTCAGCATTTTACTTCAGCCTTTGCTCCGATGCAAACATCGAAGCTTCAGCTTTCGTAAATGCTTCGTCTCCCCACAAAATACCTCTCCACACGTCCGCCAAAGGCGTACGCCTACCACCTCGCATTTTGTGGAGCCGCATATTTTTGAGTGGTGCCCGCGAAGGGATATTCTCACGTGCTCGTCTCGCAATGCGGGACTGCGCGGTCGAGCTTCGTAATAGTCGCTACCTGCGTCCTACGGACTTAGTCGCTCCTTTACTCAGGCGAACCAAGGTTCTCATCCCTTCTAAGACATATATTCCGCAGAACCTGGATTTACAATCCAGAACCTGCGAAATGGTGCCCGCGAAGGGATTCGAACCCCCGACCCCTGGTTCCGAAGACCAGTGCTCTAATCCGCTGAGCTACACGGGCATATACTGAAATGAAGTTTATCAGAGGTTCATGTTTCCGTCATGGTATTTTTAATATCGACAATTCATTTGATATATTTTAAAATAAATTCCTTAATTTAAAAATATGGAATACAAAGAATTACACGAAAGAGAATCGTATTTATTGCAAAATAACCTACGCAGACAGCAAAAATTGACTGCAAGATTAAAAAAATCTCGTGAAATTTACGCAAAGCATCTTGAGGCTGCTGAGCAAAAGGGATATGAATATGCTTTGTTTGAATCATATATGGATGATGATGGCGAATATGGTGGGCCGGAACCTGAGATCGCCCAAGGTATCTGGGATGATGAGAATTTGGGTTTTACTAAGGATTTAGTCGAAAAGAAAGCAGCCGAAATTTCCAGGTTTGAAGCTTTGGCAAAAGAGCTTGAAACATATACAAAAAGGCGAAGGGGGCTTATATCAGCAATTGTCAGATATAATCCCTCCCGCAGGCAGGCAAACAGCAGAATAGTACAGGAAAATTTCTTTTTTGCACCTGATAGTTCATGGATGAGAGAACATGGTGAAAAAAGGAGCAGACAAGGAAAAAGGACAAATTCTATGTTTAAGACATTTCAGGATATATTTACCCGTCATAATTATCGCATCATACCCAAAGCGGAAGGGAAATTCGGCGGAATAGATTTTGACAAGTTAGATCTCGATCCGGTAATAGTCGACCCTGAGCGAATGTCAGATTACTTTTTAAAAGAATTTGAAAATAGGCGATTTGGCTTATACTCGCCGCCCTCAGATAAGCACGAATTAGACAGATTAAGGGCTAAAGACGCCATGATTCCTGCTTTAAAAATATTTTTTCAGCATCACGTAACTCCCACTCCAAGAAGCAGCTGGGATGATAAGGATTTGAATTATAGAATTTTAGTAGTAAACGGCTATAACCCAGAACATGACGGTAAAATTATATATCCCCATTATGATACCAGCGAGGAAGAATGCAAAAGACGCAAAGTGATGACCTTTTACTCAAGCGCTTATGCAGCTCGCAGGGCGGCAGCACGTTTATTTCCCGGCTATGAAAAAGAATCCTCAGGCCTTTTAAAAGCCCAATTGTGCATAAAGCAGGCTAGGGTATACATAGAAAAAGCCACGAAAGAGAAGGCAAAGTCAGAAGAACATTTGGAAGACGCTCGTAAAAATCTTTGTAAGGCTATCACGTATCTTCTTAAGCTTACAGATGAGCCCGAATCGGGTACCGGTGAATCAGCTAAAAAAGATGACAAGCAAAAAAAGCCCAGAATAAGAAACAAATATAAAGTTTCCGCTTATAATCGCCTTTTTAGCACAGCTAATTTAAAAGACAAATTAGAACGTTTAAATGTAGGGGCTAGCTTAGCAAAACTTGTTCCTGTATATAAAGATTTACAAAGACGGCTTAATGAAGTTGATAGCACTTCTATAGCCGGACCAGAAAACCAAAATACATTAAATTCAACTATTACTCAGTCTGAAGGTGTACTAAAAAGTTATGAAGAAGCCTTTAAAACATACGTTGAAACTAATGGTGATAAACAACAGTTCGAGGCGCTTAAGGGATCTTTACAGAAATTGAAGGTAAGACCGTTCAATCTTTACGCTAATGCGTTAATAGAATATCTTAGAGATATTAATAAAACCCCAGACAAAACTGCAAAAATTGAAATTGCATCCAAAGCTCTTACAATTACGCGGCTTTTTGATCTGCAAAAGCATATCGAAGACATGATGTATAAATTAGATACAACAGATGCACTCGACATAAAATCTTTATTTGAAAAAATGGATCAATTTATATCTTTAGTCAGCAGATGCCAAATAAAAGGGGAAGAGGAAAAGTTTAAGGTACTTAAAGAACTTTTAGAGGCCAAAAAAGATGAATTTCAAAAATTTTACGAAACTTCAATAATATACGCTGGTTTCAGACAAAGCTTCAAAGATAAATTGAAGGAAATCGATTTCGAGAAATTATTACGAGACATAAAATAATTGAATTTATTAAGATAGTTATATGTTTTATTTGACAATAATCCTTTTTTAGTGTATAATAAGTATATAAATAATCAAAACAAATATGACAAAAAATATGCCTAAAATGATTTCTTTTTATCCCCAAGGAGATAGAGATCCTGAGGGCCGCAGTAACCGGGTCGATTTAATTGTTGACGAAGAAAACAGGATGGTTCGATATGCTGGTCACAGGTCTCCTTTAACGGCTGAGCAGAGAAAGGATTTATACAGAAAAATATATAGCGGAGGAACGCTATACGAATTAGATAGTCATAGGCGATTGATAACTGTTGATCGAGATGAGGTAATGAGTCTTTTGAAAAAAGACCAGTAATAGTCTTCAGCAATTATAACGTTTTTCACAAACTGTTTTTATATTCCCGCGTACATTCATATCGACGGTTATATGGGCTTTTTTTGGTTTAACTGATTCCAGAAAATCCGCAAAAATTACCTCTGTAACCGCCTCGTGGAAGATTTTGATATCTCGGAATGCGTTTATATAAAATTTGAACGATTTTAGCTCGAGGCATATTTTATTCGGCACGTATTCAATGGTAACAGTCCCGAAATCCGGGAAGTCTGAAAACGGGCAAATTGCAGTGAATTCCGGCGTACTGATCTTAACCCACTGTTCGCCCTTACTAATTGCGGTAAATCGAAATACCTCCAACGGCGCAGTCTTTTGAAGCTGTTTTCGGATTTTCTGCAAATCCGCTTGTTTGTAGTCCTTGCCTTCTTTGTATAACTTATTAACCATAAAATTCAAGTGGTTTATCAGGTAGTTTATCAAGTGGTTTGTAATCCGAGAATCAAACGATTAGATAAACAACTTGATAAACGACCAGGTCAAAGTTTATCTGTAATAAATCAAATCATCAATCCCATAATCTTTAAACCCTTTTAACCGTAATTTACAGGCGGGGCATTTTCCGCAGGCGGGTTTCGCGCCTTCGTAGCAGGTATGAGTGTATTTCAGAAGTTTCAGGCCTCCAAGTTTTTCCATTAAGCCGACGGTCTGGGCTTTAGTCAGATGCATCAGTGGCGTATGGATTTTAAAAGGGAATTTCATCGCCAAAGACAGGGTCTTTTGGATGGATTTAATAAAATCATTCCTACAATCCGGATAACCCGAGTAATCAGTCTGGCACACACCTGTTACGATATTCGGTATGCCTTTCTGCTTTGCGTATATCGCCGCAACAGTCAAGAATAAAGCGTTTCTGCCGTCTACGAATGTTGTAGGTAACCTACCGTCTTTTCCTGCTTTAACTTTGACGGATGTATCGGTCAGAGCGTTTTTTGTTAACTCTTTCAGAATCGGCAGTTTCAGAGTTTCGTGTGGCAGTTTAAGTTTTCGGGCTATTGTTTTTGCCGCTTGGATCTCGGATTTATGCCTTTGGCCGTAATCAAAGCTTAAGAGATGGACTTTATCGAATTTTTTAAGAGCCCATACTAAGCATGTGGTGCTGTCTTGGCCGCCTGAATGGAGGACTACTGCATTATTGCTATTTAATTTGCTCATAATGTGTAAACATTTGCCCACCGTTACCGTAAGCGACATTGATCAATGTCGCTTCCAGAGAGGTTGTGCAAATGTTATTAAATACCACGTTTACCTCCCCAAAGCATTATATGCAAACGCGGTGAAAAATTATAGCCCTCTTTCTTGCAGATCTCGATTAACCAGATGGAACGTTTAATCACTATTTTTCTTTTTGATCCTTCCGGCATAAGCCAGATTTTTTCTTTTGGTATTTTATATTTCCGGCAAAATGCCTTAATTTCATCAACATCCGATTTTTTGCATAAAACAAATTTATAAGCCACATTTTTATTATCTGGCAACAGTTTTAATGGGTATGCAACGTTGCCTGATGAGGTCAGTTTAGGCGAACAATTAATTTGTTCAAATTTATTCTTTATTTTAAGCGGTAAACTGCCATTGGTCTCCATTTCAATTTTATATCCATATAAACCTTCTAATAACTCTTTTAGGCTATCTTGCTGAAGCAATGGTTCTCCTCCGGTAATGACTAGATTTTTGCATGCGTATTTTTTGATTTTTTGAATAATTTTTTTGTTCGTCATACTCTCAAAATTCGCTAAATTTAATGCATATTTTGTATCGCACCATTTACATTTTAAATTACATCCAGCCAACCGCAAAAAAACTGCCGGCTTACCAATATTCGGACCTTCGCCTTGTATGCTGTAGAATATTTCACAGACATTTAAACTCATATTAAATGACCGATTAAGTGTAGCGTTAATCAGCTTATCAGATTAATTGGTCATCCGCCAAGGAAGACGGGTTGGGAATTGGCCGAAGGCTCCGAGCGGAGTCAGGGAGTCATTAGTCATTGAATAGCTATTCTGTAGCGATCTGAAGCACTAGATCAATAAACACCCATGCCAATAATGATACTGCTAGGCCAATCAACGCATGGATTATGGTTTTTTGTGCCTCCTCTTTTTTTTGTTCTGAAAAAACGATGTATTTATAACCGCCAATCATCACAAATACAACTGATATGCTACCAGCAATTCCGATTAATGTTTCGGTAAAATATTTTATAAAACAAGGAAGATTGTTAAGATGGATTTCTCCCGTCTTAATCATAGTGGCAAGACCAATGCACACCCCGCCCGCGCCACCGATATCAATATCCTGCGCAGGGATCAGTGTGGGCGGCTGATAGTTTGACTGCGCAAGAACGTTTGTACTTAAAAAAAGAGGGGATAGAATAAGACCCAGAAAAGCTATTAAAAATATTATTTTTGCGATTTTTTTCATTTTTTTGTTTTTAACTGTAATAAATAGTATCAAATCTTCATCTTGTTAGCAATTCCTTATTCCGATAGAATTAGCAGGACTAAGAACTAAGGAATAAGAACTAAGCTTAGTTCATAGTCCATCGTCCTTAGTCCTTTAAGAAAATATGAGATACACAAAATTATTCGGAAAAACAGTTAAAGAGGTTTCCAATGAAATAAAATTAATCAGCCATAAACTCTTATATCAGGGCGGTTTTATACGCGAATCTGTTGCTGGCAGGTATTTTTTTCTGCCATTAGGCATACGCGTGCAGGAAAAAATCATGAAGATAATCGAAGAGGAGATTGATAAGGCAGGGGCGCAGAAAATGATAACACCAGTTTTACATCCTCTTGAGCTGTGGCAGGAAACAAACCGTACCGAATCCGTCGGCTTTGAACTTATGACTTTAGCGGACCAGCGGGGCGCAAAATTCGCTCTTGGAGGCACAGCTGAAGAAATGATGGTTGATGTTGTAAGGAAATTCAACATAAGTTACCGAGACCTTCCTTTTAACATATACCAATTTTCTCAGAAATTCCGTGACGAATTAAGGGCACGTGGAGGTCTTTTACGTGTACGCGAATTTTTAATGAAGGACGCGTATTCCTTCCACTCCGATGAGAAAGACTTTAAAAAAGAATATAAAAACATGTGGGATGCGTACACCAGGATTTTTGAAAGAATGGGACTTAAAACTATACCGATTGAGTCTGATAACGGTTACATAGGCGGCGATTACTGCCATGAGTTTGTCGTGGAGTCGCCGGTCGGCGAAAGCAGATTTTTAATGACCGATGACCGCTCTTACGCGGCGCATGAGGAGGTAGCTGTGTTTAAGCGAGAGGATATGAACCTTAATGAAAAAGAACTTCCAATGGAAATCGTTGACGCGCTGCGCGGCCCGACTATTCAGGATGGGGTGGATCTATATAAAAAACCCGCATGGAGGCAAATCAAAACTGTTGTGTACGTTACTGATAAAAATGAAAAAATCCTTGTTTCATTACGAGGTGATTTGGAAATAAATGAAATCAAGCTTGGCCATGTTTTAAAGGGTTCCAAATTCCGACAGGCAACTCCTGAAGAAGTGATTAAGCTCGGCAGTATCGTCGGTTTCGTATCCCCGCTTAAGCTTAAACTTCGGAAGATCGGCGATATTTCACTTAAAACCGTAAGAAATTTTTACACAGGCGCGGATGAATACCGGAAAGACACTTTGAATGTCAATTACGGAAGGGACTTTACAGTTGATGTCCTAGCGGATATCGCCTTACCTCCAGCGGAATGCAGGACTGAGGATGGACGTAAATTGATAGAAGGAAAGGGGATTGAGGTCGGTAACATTTTCCAGTTAGGCACACATTATTCGACTAAAATGGCCAGAGCTGTATTTACTGACCAGGACGGCAAAGAAAAACCTTATTATATGGGCTGTTATGGAATCGGTGTGGGAAGAACTATGGGCACTATTGTCGAGATTTATAACGATGAAAAAGGCATCATATGGCCAAAATCCGTAACGCCTTACCATGTACATCTAGTTTCTATCGGGGATGTGGCTAAGGATGCCGATAAACTGCATAAAAAGTTTTTGGAAAAAGGGATTGAGGTCCTTTATGATGACCGCGATGAGCGCGCAGGCGTAAAACTGAATGATGCCGATTTGATTGGCATACCTCTCCGTATCGTGATATCATCACGTACTCTGGAAAAAGATTCTGTAGAGTGGAAGGGACGAAATGTAAAAGAAGCCAAAGAGGTGAAGCTGAAAGATGTGGTAAAATTGGTGAAGGAATTTTATAAATCTAACGAATAGTGGGTCGAATAGTGGGCAGAGTAGTGGACAGAATAGTGGATGAAAATCAGTTATAAACCACAATCCTGCCCACAATACGCCCCACAATCCTGCCCACAATACGAATTATGAAAGGAATAATACTCGCCGGAGGCTCAGGAACCAGGTTGCATCCGCTAACCAAAGTCACAAGTAAACAGCTGTTACCCGTTTATAACCAGCCGATGATTTATTTTCCGTTGCAGACCTTACTTAAGGCTGGCATAAAGGACATTCTTATCATAGTAGCGCCGGACCATAGCGGTGATTTTGTTAATTTCCTTGGTTCCGGCAAGCAGTTCGGAGCACGTTTTGCATACGAGGTCCAGGATAAGCCAGAAGGGCTGGCGCAGTCTTTTATTATTGGCGCAGATTTTATTGGAAATGATGATTGCGCTATGATCCTTGGCGATAACATTTTTACCCAAGATTTTGCCGAATCGATAAAAGCTTTTAAGGATGGAGCTCAGATTTTCGTTAAAGAAGTAACTGACCCTGAAAGATTTGGCGTTGTTGAATTCGATGCGACGGGTAAAGTTTTAAGCATTGAAGAAAAGCCCATCAAACCTAAAACCAATTTTGCCCAGGCAGGTTTTTATATCTACGATAAACATGTCGTTGGACATGCTAAATCTTTAAAACCTTCAAAACGCGGAGAGCTTGAAATAGTCGATTTAGCAAAAATTTACCTCAAAAAGGGCAAACTAAAAGCCGAGATCCTTAAGGGGGAGTGGATAGACGCGGGAACATTCGAAAGCCTATATAAAGCCTCTACAATTGTGCGTGAAAATGACCTGGGAATAGATTTTAATCATTTATCAAGCATTGAGGTGGAGATAAAAAATATAAAAAAGAAAATCTCTTTATAAATTACAAATTTTAAATTTTAAATGATAAATTTTAATTTTAAGATAGTTTTTATATTATTTTTTATTGTTTTCGCATTATTAGGTCAGCCAGCTAATGCGGGGGACTGTATGCAGGATCCGGTTTATGAAAAAGACTGGAACGCGGAAGTAACGACCGGAGCGCGTCTCAGGGATATTCCATGTATGGAAGGATCAGTTGTTCTTACAACTATTCCAGTAGGTGAAATAATCCATGTTATTGCTGTAACAGATGGCTGGTACAAAATTGAAACCTCAAATGGTACTGTTGGGTGGGTAGGCCAATGGCTGATTACGCCAACAGGCGAACCATTTAATTCAGAATCCGGACCAAAGGAAGCGCTTTATGATATTTCCGGACATATTTATGAGAGCGCAATCAGATACTTGGCGAACAAATTAATTGTTCAGGGATATCCGGATATGTCATATAAACCCGATAACACAGTAAACCGGGTTGAATTTGTGAAAATAATCGTAAGTGCTGTTTATGATTATAATCCTGATTTTGATGTGTCAGGTTATGACATTTTTGACAGTTTCGGATTGCCGTTTTCCGACATAGAAGACCATTCCTGGTACATACCTTATCTTCGAATAGCTTATCAGAATGGGTTAATAAACGGTTATCCTGATGGCACTTTTAAGCCTAATGGGACAATCAATATCGCTGAAGCATCTAAAATACTTGTAAATGCATTCAAGTTAAATAAACAGCCATCAGGATCATCAGCGCCCTGGTATGAACAATATATCAAACCTCTGCAAAGCAGGGGATATATTCCGCCTACGGTAAAATCAGCCGGGCAGTTTTTAAACCGCGGTGAGATGGCTGAATTTATGTGGCGGATGATGGAAAAAATACACAATAAGCCGTTTAGCCAGTTGATAAACTAGTGGAAGGTCTAATTGAAGGTCTTCGCTTCGCCCATCATTGCGGGGCTTCGCTTTGAAGGTCTAATAGAGGATATGATTGTTTTCTACAACAAGCCGTTCAATAAGACCTTCCATTAGACCCTCAATAAGACCTTCGACAAGAATTAGTATTCAGTCCATTTCCAGTCCGTGTCACCCTGGCACAGCGAACGGGTTTTGATCAGTTCGACAGTGTTTTTGATAAAGTCGTAATTGTAATATTCTTCCCTTCTACACCCGCCATCACCTCCGGGAACGACCACGCTTATAACATTGCCTTCGCGTTTTCCGAATTTATCAAGCGAACCAAGGCATAGCACTCCTTTGTTATTAACCGTTGCGCTTTCAATATAAGGTTTCTGTATATTGTATCTATATATCTTAGGGCCCTCGCAGTATTTGCCTTCCTGTGCGATAAAAATCAGCATTTCGTCTTTGTCAGATAGGCACGCGCTGGATATCCCTTTAGGTGTTAAGCCCTTTTCTTTCAGTTTTTCTGTAAACTCCGGATACCATTTTTTAAATCTAAACAAACCGGCATATCCGCATTCCTTAAAACTAGTATCAGAACTAAAATTAAAACCATTTTGCGCCTCATTGACTGCCGTTCTAGGCGCGTCATCCGAAGTTTCCTTTTGCATCATTGCTATTTGGTTTTTCAGCGCCTTTATCTCGTTCTGCAGATTTTTTTCAGCAAAAGGTATCGACTTTTGCCAGAAATACATGATTAAAGCGAAAACAATTGCCGTTAAAATCACAGCGAGCAAGATCAATGCAAATGTGTTCCGACTATGCGAATGTTTTATGTATAATTTTTCGAGCATAATTCAAAATTAATTATTTTTTTATATCGTTTAAATTTTAGCAATTTATGGATTTTTACTAATCAGTTTTAGCTTTTTTTGCCTTACACTGTACAAAAAGAATGTTGTCTTTGCAGCCAGGAGCTGAACTTGAGCAGGGTTTGTAGTTGCTCAAACATTTGTCGTTATGTTTGCAGTCGTCTTCACTGAGGTTCTCACACCCGCCACAGCCAGTTAAAACAACTATATTCATCAGCGCAAAAATTACTAAGAGAATTTTTTTCATAAATTTTGGGAGGAAAGTTAAAAATTATAAAATTAAATTTATTTTTTGGTTCAATTTCATTGTATCATATAAATTCGGATTTAAAAATTTGCACCATTCTAATAAAAGTATAATAATATAAAAGTATTTTAACAAAAAATTTATGAAAAAAAGTTATTATTCCCCAAAATTATATTTATTTTTGGGGCTAATGATGCTCATCGTCTTTTTTGCGGTGCAGTTTAATGCCCGCGCCCAGACTGGTGCGGCAACGACGGACATAAGTAATACCTCCTTATGCTATGACAGCGACGGGGGTTATAATTTATATGAAAAAGGCACACTGAAGACCAGTTTTGGCAAGATATTAACAGATACTTGCACCGACGAAACAGGATTAGGTGTTCCTAGCGGATATTATATTAACGAGTTTGTCTGTTCAGCGGATAATCTGCAGACGCCTTATAAACACACAATTGAAAAATGCCCAAATGGATGTAAGGATGGCACTTGCCTCCCAGAAACTATTCCACCCCAACAGACGGCAACGACCCCGACCAGCACCTGCTCTGAAAACTGCAAATGTGATGCTTATGGTAAAGTCATAGAATGTATTCAGCCGACAGTTCAATGCCCAAGTAATTGCAAATGCGACAATTATGGCAAAATCATAGAATGCGCTGAAAATACAACCACTGTACCAACTTCATTTGAATGCCCTAATAACTGCAAATGCGATGTCAACGGAAAAATATTATCTTGTGTGACCGAGAATCAAGGGCAGGCTATTTGTACTGATACTGACAACGGTGAAAATATATATGAAGCGGGCAAGGCTTATATGGCTACCGCAACCTCAGCTAGCGGCCTGATCCTTTATGATAAATGTTCCTCAAACAGCGAACTGGCTGAAGCCATTTGCACATCTGAAGGGCCAAAATATGTTTTTGATAAATGTGAATTCGGCTGCGAAAATAACGCATGCGTAAAGAAAGGGCTTACCTGTAAAGACTCTGATGGCGGAGCGAATTATTTTGTAAAAGGATATGTTGAATTCCCAAATGATCCTACTTTTGGAAACAAAGGCAGAAAAGATGATATGTGCCAGGACGATAAACATCTTTCTGAATACGTTTGCGAGAATGGGGTTTATTCCGGAGACCGCTTTGTATTTTGCCCGGATGGATGCAAAGACGGCGCATGTGTAGGCCAGGCGACTGGAGTTGTTGCGCCTCAATCAACAACCTCAGGAGGAACGAGCGAGACTACAAACGGAGTTAAGAAACCACTTCCTCCTGCAGGTTATGAAGATACAGTTCTTACCAATCCAACCGGGTTTGATAATCCTTTTCCTGATACCAATATAAATACATTACAAGGCCAGTCAGCAGCTGAACTTTATCGCAGAGGAGTTATTGGCGGATTCCCGGATGGCGAATTCAAGAGCGACCGCCTTGTAAATCGCGCTGAAACAGCCAAATTTTTGCTTTTAGCCCGATTCGGTACCGTGGAAGATACACCGAATAACGGAATGTTCCCGGATGTAATGGACGGACAGTGGTACACAAAATACGTTGTGACCGCTGCCAATCTTGGTATCATCAAGGGTTATCCGGATGGAACATTTAAGCCAGCCAATAACGTCAACACCGCTGAATTCCTTAAGATGCTGACACTGGCATTTAATTTAGACTTAAATCTGCCTTACACATATTCCGATGTTAGCGCGACTGACTGGTTTGCACAGTACGCTGGCGTGGCTCAGAAATATAACCTATTCCCAGACCGCACAGAAAAGCTTGATCCAGGCAGTAACCTGACAAGATCTGCGGAAGCAGTAGCGATTTATAGTTATCTGAAGAATAAATAGTCTGATTAATAATTAAAGGGCCCTGTCTTGAAAAGGATGGGGTCTTTTTAACAATCTGACATTATTAATACCTAATTTCTAATGCCTAATATCTAATTTTAGCCGTCAGATATTCCGGCTAACAAAATTAGATATTAGTTATTAGGTATTAGAAATTTTGATTTTTAATACTCAATCGCCCCTTTACAGACAGATCAACGGTTTATCCGAATTTAATTACCCCTATCACAATCATTGATTCAATTAAAAACCATGTCGCATAAGTCACTATGATCGGTTTGACATTGTGGACCATCCCATATGTGAACCAGCAAAGCGAGATCAGCGCGTATGCTATCCATGATGACAAAGCGACTCCAGTTGCGTTTTTTTCAATCCATATTTTACTCAATTGCGGCAAAGTCATAATAGGGCCGGCTATACCGACAAAAAAGATGGCTTTATCAAGAAATCGTATAAACCTTTTTGGATGCGGAAATGGCTCAAAGTTGCTATGTATCCTTTGTCTGATGTGGAAATGATGCCAGGCCGACGAAATTTTTTTAGCGAGTAATGCAATTGTTTGTTTTTTCATATTTTTTTGAGGGATTAATGGGATGCGTAGGATTAATGGGAATTATTTCCGAAATACATTCCCAACCACTCCTATTAATCCCATTTATCGCATTAATCCCAATTAAATTAAGTTATTTAATTTTTTTGTTAAGCTTTTTACGAAAATACTGAACCCTCGCGTTTCCCCTGAAAACATGAGACAGGCGATATTTAATCGAATCTTTTAAGTGCTGGCGCAGGATCCATCTTCCAAAAAATTCCTTTATACCACCCGCGCTCGCCCGCACACCGTCGGCAAACACTTTTACTTCAGGATAATACACTACTTCCAAACCTTCTTTCCAGCATTTAAAGCAGTAATCAGGGTCTGACATGAATATAAAATACTTTTTATCAAGACCGCCGATCTTATTCCACAATGAATGCCTGGTGACCCAAAAGCTGGACTGAAGCCAATCAACGCATTGGACCATATTGTAATTTAAATCCCTGCATTCATCATGGGCTACGATAGAACGGATAAATGGCAGTTCTCTGAGAGCGGTGCGCCGGCAAATCTGTGTAAAAATCTTCGGGAAAGTGCGGACGGTCATGGCTATTGAACCGTCACCATCATTAATTTCCTGTGGCCCAAGGATGCCGATTTCAGGATGCCTATCCATGTAATTTATTAACTTCTGAAAAGCGTGGATATCCTTCCAGATTATATCGGGGTTCACTATCAGGATATAATCGCCCTTCGCGCGCTGAACTCCGCGATTGTTGCCCCTAACATACCCTATGTTTGTTTCATTTATAAATACCTTCACATTCGGGTATTTGCGCAGGGGATCCAGTTTTTTGGCATTAAGAGGATTTGCGGAATTATCCACTATAATTATTTCATAAGGAAAATTTACTTTTTGTGACTGAATACTCGCCACGTTTTCGCAAACGCGCTTGCTTTTGAAGAAATCTAGGATGATTATTGATGCTTTGGGCTTCATATTTCGTATGGTGGCTAGTATAGTGGCCAGAATGGTGGACAGTATTGTGGTTATAAATTCACTATTCTAGCCACTATTCTGCCCACGATTCGGTCCACAATTCGGTTTTAAGACATAAATTTCTCAATCATTTTCGGGCTGACATTCCGTTTTATGGCATCCCGTTTTGCCAGGATCTCTTTTTCGTTTTTCTTGATTATTTTTAACTGTTTCAGCAGATACGGTTCAAATACAAGAGCGAAGAGCAATGTTCCCCATTGGTGCAAGATAGTCCTTAATCGGACAAAAAACGAGAATTTTTTACTAAAATTTTTAATCAGGACAACCTGCTGGCCGAAAAACGAATTTTCCCTGACCCATTTTGATTTTTGTTTGCGGTTTTTCAGTATTCTGATAAGCAGGTTGGGGGATTTTTCCTGATTTCCCGCCTGGCGGTCATGATACACCTTTACCTCTGGAATGAAAAGGCATGGCCAGCCTGCCCATTGTAAGCGGTATGCAAGGTCGATATCATTTTTGTAATGGAGTAATTCGTCGAAGTATTCCTTGTTGTCTTTGGAGGCGCGATTCGCGAATCGCGCTTTCGTGATGAAGGCAACATCCTCAAGAGCGGATTTGCGATAAACAGCCAACGCTGCTGAAGATCCGAAAATATACTTTTTATGGTCATACTGCTGGCGGTCTTCTTCACCTTGGCCAATGTCAAAGAAGTAATGGTTTTTACGGATACCCAGCCCGCAGCTATCAATGGTCATCGTTTTGTCGATTTCAGGATAATCAGGATTTCTTAAAACAAAATCCCAGACCATCAGTTTGCATGTGGTGGAACCGTATTTCTTGTTTTCATGTTTTTCAAGCTCATTGATGATATCGGAAACGAGATTCGGAGGATAAAGCATATCGTTGCTGCAGCAGACGTAATAATCGCCCGACATCTGGCGGATTAAGGCGTTGTGCCCGCCACTGTGCCACAGGTTTTCGCCTTTTTCGATATGCACAACGTCAAAAACCTCCGGCAATTCCTTTTTTATGAATTCATAAGCCTCGCCTTTGGGACTTTGGTCGCGAAAGAGATACTCAATATTCGGGTAATCCTGGTTAACAAGGCTTCTTAGGCTTTCTTTTAGGTGGGGATTGACCAGATAAAGCACAAGGCCGACAGTGACTTTGGGATATTGGCGCATGATTGGATTTTAGCATATCAAACCCACCGAAGGCGACATTGATCAATGTCGCTTCCTGAATGGTGGGATTTTATTCGCCTATAAATCCGTTAAATGTTATAGTGCTCAGGCAATATAAATCAGATAACAATGAGAGACCCAAAATGCCCATATTTCGCCAGCCCGACCGATTCGAACGGGCGGAGCAAGTGCGGCGGGTGCGCCACTCAGCACCTTGAATACGAATTACAGCTTGAAAATAAGAAAAAGCGCGCCCAGCAGGCGCTGAAATTCGATGACGTTAAAGTCTTTTCCGGCGAAGAATGGTTTTACCGCAACCGTATGGACATGATATTCACCAAAAACGGCATTGGATTCCGTGAAAAGGGGAGCTGGAAATGGAAAGTGGATGTCAATAAGTGTGTTATCTCCAATTATCGTCTGAACGACCTTATTACCGAAGTGCGCGAAAATTTTAGCGGTATAGATCCGTTTGATACAAAACTCCTCACAGGAACTTACCGTTACGCTGTTATCCGCACTCCACAAAACGATTCATCGATTTCATTTGTTTTAAATAAAGATTCTACCCGTTGCGGTGAAGCTGTGGAAAGGATTAAAGATTTTAGCCGTAAGACTTCCGCCAATAATATCCTTGTTACCTATATTCCCTCAAATACAGACCAAAGCATCGGGTCTGAATATATCGTCATAAAAGGCTCGGACATGCTGACGGAAACCTTAATGGGCAAAACTTTCCGTTATAGCGCGCAGGGGTTTTTTCAGAATAATCATGAGATGGCGGAGAAGATGCACGAATATGTGAATAATATTTTACGCCTGCAGGCCGACAAACGTTTGTCGGCCTCGGGTAAACCGGTTGCAGGCGACGTGCATCTTCTCGACCTTTACGGCGGTGTCGGCACGTTCGGCATCATCAATTCCGACCTCTTTAAAACCGTGAAGACTGTTGAAAGTTTTGAGGGGTGCGTGGAGGCGGCAAAGGCGAATATCGCGCTAAATAACGCGAATAACGTCGAGGCGATACTGCTTGACGCTATGCAGATCAAAAAACTTAAACTGAATACCCCGCTATTCGTAATAACCGACCCTCCAAGATCTGGCATGCACCCAAAGACGATATTGGGACTTTTGGATATAAAACCCGAACTGATTGTATATATTTCCTGTAACATCACGCAGCTTGAAAAAGACCTGCCGAAATTCCTGAAACATTACACCCTCAAAAGCGCCGCGATTTTTGACCTGTTTCCGCAGACGAATCATATGGAGACGGTGGTGGAGCTGAAGCTCAAATCCCAATGAGCAAATCACCCTTTTATATAAATTATGAATTCTGAAGTATTTTATACATCCGAAGCAGTTAAAGATTTTCTAGTTAAATTTGGAAAAGGCCCTCAATCAAAAGATTACGAATTTGTTGCTGCCCTAATGCTTAAAAATTTTTGTGAGAAACAATGGGGCAAAAAGTGTGAAATTGGCTTTGAATTAAAACCCGACTATGCACGTCAATTACCCGAGATTGATAATCCTAATTTAACTAAAATTGCAGAGCTTTTTAGAAAAGGTATTGAGGAAAATACGCCGACGGATTGCATTATTGCGACTACAGGCAAAGAGCGGAAGGAGTTAAGATTTCAGTTGAAACGTTTTGGGATTGGAAGAGACAAAAAAGATACCAGAGAACTTACGGAGTATCTCAATTCATTGAATTGGTCTTATGCGAAATCGAAAAATGCACTTTTGATTTCTCTTGATAAAGGAGTAGAAGTTGAGTTTCCAAAAATAAAAGAAATATTTGATACTAAAAATTTTCCATTCAGCAAATTAATGTTTTGTTGGATGGAAAATGGGTTGGTGTGCGTAGGAGAAATTTATCCCCAATATGGAATGGAAGAATATAGGCTTGATGATATGGTTAAATAGCATGATCTTTACAGTCTTATAGTCTAATCATTACCTGTTTTAAAGTATTTTATCCATTCCTTCCTATTGGAATTTGTTTTAACGTGACAAGATGGACATAGGGTTATCAAATTGTCAGGTTTGCAGTTTTTTTTATTGTAATCTATATGATGAACGCAAGTCGTTTGTTTTTCCGTTTTTTTACCACACATTTGGCAGGTGTAGTGATCGCGTTCCCTGATACTTTTTTTGAGTGCCCTAGTCCAATTTGCTGAATAAGGCTCAAAAGAAATCCCGCCTAGCCAACTAGGATTATTTTCCCCCGAAAGCGCTATACGATGCTTTTCCTTATAATCTGGTTTTTCCCAATTTTTTTTAGATGCTTCGCTCCTTCTTTTTTTAACCACGGGCTTCTTAAATACTTCCCTCAATGCTGCATTATGCCTTTTTTTATACTCAAGATTGTTCATAGCATTATGTATTGCCCTCCCCCTTCTTTTTCTAGCCTCAGGGCTTGCAAAGGCCTTTCTCATAGCTTCACTATGTCTTTTTCGCCATTTTGGATCCTTGCTTCTTTTACGCATTATTTTACTTATCTTTTTCTTATATTTTGGATTTGCCTGGGCCTTAGTCATTGCAATTCTATGTCTTTTCCGAAACTGAGAATTACTCCACATCTTACGACTTATTTCACCCTTTATTTTCTTATATTTTGGATTTGAAAAAATTTTCTTAATAAGCTCTCTATGTTTTGTATTAGACCATTGTTTCAATGCCGCGTCTCGATGTCTTTTTTTTGTAATGGGATTAGAATGAGCATTTCTAACCGATTTAAAAAATTTTTTCCTAAATACGGGATCAAGCCATCGTTTTTTATTTGATAGACTAATCCTTTGCCCTTTGGTTATTTTTGAACCTTTTCTCATAATCTTGCCACTAAATTAAGTTGGAGTACTTAGATATATAATCATTTAATTATAACATATTTTACATTATTTATAAATTTTTAAAAATTGATTCCACGCGCGCATGGGGCCCCTATTCTATAGGGGGGAAAGAAAGAAAGGGGAAAAAGAAAATTAAATAAAAGAAAAACCGAAAGAAAGAAAAATTCCTTGCATCTCTCAACCTCCTCTGCTAAAATCCATACGCTTTTTATATTAGTCTTATTTCTGATCCTCACATCCTGTCCGCCGCGGCGGATTCAAGTGGGGAAGTGACGAAATATGGCGTTTAACCCCAAGGATTATGACAGACATTTCTTTAAAAGAGATGGCGAAGAATGCCGTGCATTTCGGCCATCCGACACAAAAATGGAACCCTAAGATGAAGCAGTATATTTACGGCTCCAAACAGGGCATCCACATTTTTGATTTACATAAAACTGCGTCTGAGCTTTTAAAGGCGCTGGATTTTTTAGCCAATGCCGCGAGGGCAAAGAAGACAATTCTTTTTGTCGGCACAAAACAGCAGTGCCATTCAATGCTTAAGGATATCAAGAAAGAAACAAGAATGCCCATTGTCACAGATAAATGGATACCTGGGCTTCTGACGAACTACAAAACCATTAAAAAAAGAATCGATTATTTTAAACAGTTAAAGGATGACGACCGCTCTGGCGCGCTTTCAAAATACACAAAGAAAGAGCAGTCAAAATTGCGCAAGAAAATCCAAGACTTATCCGCGTCTCTTTCCGGTGTCGAGGAAATGGCTGATCTGCCTGATGTTGTATTTGTAACCGATATTGTGCGCGACCACATATCTGTAAAAGAAGCCCGGCGCCTTCATATACCTGTTGTCGGAATAGTAGACAGCAACGCGGACCCTAATATGGTCGATTACTGCATACCCGCGAACGATGACGCTATAAAGTCCATTGAATATATCCTGAACCTCGTTAAAGAGGCGATAACTGCGAAACCTACTAAGTAATTAACCAATTGTAAATCCAATGGTAAATCCGATAGTAAATCCAATTGTTGCGGTTAACTGATTAACTAACAATAGGATTTACAAAGCGAACCCTGAACCAAGCGCTTGCGCTTTGGTTAAGGGGAGCGAGGATTTACAATCGGATAACAATTGGAACTAATAAGAATATGTCCAAGAAAGAAAATACACCACAGGAAGAGATTAAGGAAACCGTTGAACAGGAACCTGAAGCGGAAAAAACGGATACTGATGCGCCGCCAAAAGGAAAGGAGGAGAGTATTGAAGAACTTACGACTCTACACGAGCGCACAATCGCAGCACTTTCATATATAGGATTTCTGGCAATCGTACCATTTTACTTAAAAAAAGAGAGCAAGTTTTGCCGTTTTCATGGAAAACAAGGGTTGCTTTTGGCTATTCTTTTCTACTTTGCCAAACTTTTAATGGTTCTGAATATTTTCAATGACCTTTTTCTTATATTGCAGTTCGCGATTTTTGTTTATATGGGATTTGCCGCTTTAGCCGGGCGCTGGAAAAAGGTTCCATGGATTTATGATACCTCCTGCAAATTAGAAGAAGCCCTGACTATAAAGACCAAAGAAGAGGAGGAAGAAGAGGAGGAAGCTAGGCTGAAACCGGATCAAGTTAAGGAAGAAATCGGGGAAACAACTGAAATAAAATAATAATTTTGCATTTCGCAATTCGCATTTCGCATTTCAGATTTCGTATTTCGCATTCTCATTTATCATTTTACATTTTACATTTATTTAAACTCTTAACTCTTAACTTAAAATATGAGTATCACTGCAGCACAAGTAAATGATTTACGCCAACGGACAGGCATTTCTATGATGGAATGCAAGAAAGCTTTAATGGAGGCAAATGGAGACGAAGAAAAGGCAATAGATATACTCCGCAAAAAAGGCGCGGCTAAAGCTGCAGCGAAAGCGGACAGAGTCACAAAACAGGGGATTGTGGTCACTAAGGTGAAAGGCGACAAAGCCGCGATTGTAAAATTCCTTTGCGAAACCGACTTTGTGGCAAAAAATGAGGAGTTTCAGGCGATAGCAAACTCGGCAGCTGATATCGCTTTGAAAAAAGGCGCTGAAGCAGCGAAGGAATCCCAGGAACAGGCTGTGAAAGATTTGTTTACGAAACTCGGTGAAAATATGTCATTAGAGATCAAAGTGATGGAAGGAAAAGGAATCGGGGATTATGTGCATTCAAACAGTAAAATAGGCGTAATCGTGAATTTAAAAGATAAGGATATTGAAAAAGCCAGAGATATGGCCATGCAGATCGCGGCAATGAACCCTTCGGTCATAAATCCCGAAGATGTGGCTGACGCTGATGTTGCCAAGGAAAAAGAAATATGGGAAGCTCAATTGAAAGAAGAGGGAAAGCCTGAGCAGATATGGGACAGGATAATGACGGGTAAGGAAAAGAAATTCCGTGAAGAAAGCGCGCTTCTTAAACAATCTTATATTAAAGACGGCGAAAAAACCGTTGAACAATATTTGGAAGGAAACTCAGTTACTGAGTTTATAAGGATGGCGATTTAACCTTTTTCTTAATATCTAATACCTAATATCTAATGCCTAATTTTGGCAGACGGTATTTCAGACTGCAAAATTAGATATTAGGTATTAGATATTAGGTATTTTATTGTACTATGGCTGCTTAACGCCTTTCATAGTCAGTTTGAATTTGCCACTGCGCTCATCAATAGCCAGAAGTTTACAATTTACAATTTGACCTTCTTTAAGGTATTTACTAACGTCTTGAACATATTCATCCGCAACTTCAGAAATGTGGATCATACCTTCTTTTCCCGGCATAAATTCCACAAGGCCGCCAAATTCGAACATTTTGGTGATTTTGACGTTTGTGTAAATCTTCCCTATCTCTGGTTCCGCCACAATGCTTTCAACCCAGGCTTTAGCTTTATCACTGCCTTCGGCACTTACTGAAGTGATGATGACAGTGCCGTCCTGCTCGATATCGATTGCCTGGACACCAGTTTCACTGATGATCTTGTTAATCATTTCACCGCCTGGTCCGATAATAAAGCGGATTTTTTCGGGATTGACCTTAATGGTTATAAGCCTTGGCGCGTACTTGGATAATTCAGGCCTTGGTTTGGCGATGACTTTTTCCATCGCGTCCAGAATCTCAAGACGGCCCTCATAAGCCTGATTCAGGGCTTCTTTGAATATTTTGTCGGGCAGACCCTTGATTTTAATGTCCATCTGTATGGCTGTAATGCCTTCGCGCGTGCCTGTGACTTTAAAATCCATATCTCCTCCCATATCTTCTTCATCCTGAAGGTCAGTGAGGATCTTATACAGGTCCGGATTGTGATGGCTTGTCATAAGACCCATGGCAACGCCGGCAACAGGCTTTTTAATGGGTACGCCCGCGTCCATAAGCGCCAACGTGGAACCGCATGTAGCGGCCATTGAACTGCTGCCATTTGATGAAAGTATTTCGGTGCAGATGCGGATAGTGTACGGAAAATCCTCTTTTTTCGGGAGCATAGGAATAATAGCCCGTTCCGCTAGGGCGCCATGACCGATTTCGCGGTTTCCCGGATAAAGGCGGTTGCTTGTTTCGCCGACAGAAAACGGAGGAAAATTATAATGATGGTAATACGACTTCTTTTCTTCACCCTCGATTCCTTCTAGTATCTGAGCGTCTCCTGGGGCGCCTAAAGTGCAGGTAGTGAGACCCTGGGTTTCACCGCGCTGGAAAAGCCCGGAGCCATGTGTACGCGGAAGGAGCCCGACTTCAATGTTAAGCGGCCTTATTTCATTCAGCTTACGGCCACCGACCCTTTTTTCGTTCTCAAGAATGTTCTTCCTTACTGTATGTTTTACAAGATGATCCACGGCTTCACCAATCTCCTTTATTTCTTTTTCATCGACTTTATCTTTAAAATAATTTTCGACTTCTTTTGTAATCTCACGGAAATACCTAAAGCGATCTAGTTTGCCCGTTTTTTCATATATAGCCTTCATTACTTTATCTTCGTAATTTTTTTCAACGTAATCTATTATCGCCTGATTTTTTTCTGCTGGAGTAAATTCGATTTTAGGCCTACCAACTTTTTTCTGGATATCATGTATGAATTTGGCGATTTTCTGACTCCATTTTTTGCCGAAGGCGATAGCTTCAAGCATTTTGTCTTCAGGAACCTCGTTCGCGCCTGCTTCGATCATTATCACATTATTAAGGTCGCTTGAGACAATAAGGTCAAGATCGGACTTGGTGCGGGCTTCGTGAGTAGGATTAAGAACAAATTCTCCGTTAATCAGACCGACACGTACGCTGGCAGTTGGGCCTTCAAACGGGATATCTGATAAAGAAAGTGCCACAGAACCGGCTATGGCAGCGACTATATCATGCTCATTTTCCAGATCATAGGAAAGCGTTGTCAGGATTACCTGGATATCGTTATAAAAATATTTTGGAAATAAAGGCCTGTATGTGCGGTCAGCGACACGGGCCATAAGGATTTTATCGTCACTCGGGCGAGTTTCACGCTTAACAAACCTGCTCGACTTGATTTTCCCGCTCGCGTACATCTTTTCCTGGTAATTGACCATTAATGGTAAAAAATTTACGCCTTCGCGTATTTCCTGCGACATTACCGCAGTAGCTAAAATAACCGTGTCGCCAAGTCGTACGGTTGCGCTGCCATTAGCCTGCTGGGCAAGCTTTCCCACTTCTATTATTAGTTCTTTGTCGCCTATAAGCAGGCGAAATTCTTGTGGCTTCATAAGAAATATAAGTTAAAAGATATAGGTTTATTTCCTTAAGGCCACAAGGTAAAGTCCCAAATTATAATACACCATGATTTTTCAGAATTTGATGCGCTATAACTTGAAACTTTTACTAAAGCGGCCTTTTGGATTGATAATTATTTTCGGAGTTCTAATGTTTTTATCACTTCCTGATATTTTTCAGGATTCTTATTTTTAACGTAATTTAAGAGTCTCCGTCTTTTACCGACCATTGAAAGCAAGCCTTTACGGCTATGAATATCCTTTTTATGGACTTTCAGGTGTCCGGTAAGTTCATTTATGCGTTCAGTAAGAATTGCAATCTGCACTTGCGCAGAACCAGTGTCTTTCTGGTGCTTGCCGTGTTTGGCTATAAGCTTTTTCTTCTTATTTCTTTCCATTAAGTTTGTCGATTAAAAAAATTACGCAGAACAATTTTAACAGAATTAATTTGTCCGTGCAAGAGTTTTGTTCAAAAAAAATTGTCAATACCTTAATTTTGGCTAAAATGCTTTGAAAATAGGCACAATTAAAACTGTTTTTAATATTTTATAACGTATTAATAGTTGTTCATTGGTATTCACACTCTTTTAAGATTATTTGGATTTTTAGGACTTTTGGGATTATTACGATTGGTGAATAAGTTGAATCTGATAAACCCTAAAAATCGCAATAATCCAAATTATCCTAATAATCCTAAATTGACGGCAATCATTTCTTTTTCTTCTTTGGCAGGTATTTTAACATGGCATCGTGATGATATACCTGATTTGAGCGGAATTCGTATTCTTTTTTAAACGTTATGCAGGTTTTTATTATCCAGTAAGCCATATATACGAATAATAATACCCACCAGATCCTCATGGAAAGAAACGGAATGCCTGACTCCCTGAATAAAAGGAGAGACAGTAAAATCAATCCAAACCAAAAAAAGCGGCCAGGATAACGTTTCAGCATTTTTTTAAGAATATCGTCTTTGGCATACTTTTTCCTATAAATCCGTATTGCTATGCTTATCAAAAACAATAAAAGCGTTAAAGCCAGAGTGAGCTTGGTGTACTGGAAATCAGAATCCGGCCTTATAGTGAAATAAAATTTAAATGTAAGAAATTTATCCATATAGTTAATATTAATATTAATTACGCATCCGTTTTTTCAGGTTTTTTACTCTCTTTTTTGTAAGCTTTTTTATGCGCTTTTGTATCATCCCCGGTTTCACCGATACTTTCCAGTATTAAGCGATGTTCAAGCTCTTCGTAATATCTTTCTGCGGTTGTCTTGCCTGGCCTAATTATAAGATAAAGAAGGATTCCCAAAATCGGAAAGACAATGTTAAGCATTATAGCGATGACCTGAAAAAACAAACTGTCTGAACGTTGGATCGCATCACGCGTAACCCAGATTATTACCGATAGCCACAATAGTCCAATATATATTACAAATATTAACTGGATCATCTTAAAGGAAGGGGAGCTCATCAAATCTATCAGATTATTAATATTTATGTCTGCCGGAAAATTAAACATATTGTGAAATTAATCAAATAACTTTTTATAGGAGCAATGAATATAAAATATTACTGCAATCGAAGCAACTATTAAATAATTGATCTTTGCATAACTTGATGGTGAACCATGCAAAAAATCAATTCCGAAAGCGCTGACAGAATATAATATTATCGCAAGATTCCCCACCAAACCAGTTAAATGAGTTCGCTTTGTTATTCCCATAACAACTCCAAATATAATAAATGAAGCCAGGGCTGAGTAGATTTGGGCCGGATGAATTGGATTTATGAACGGAATATTATAAGTGTCAAAAGCTATTCCCCACGGCAGATCAGTCGGTTTTCCATAATTAGTCCCGTTGAAAAAATGCCCAATATGAATAAAAACAAGACCAACAAGCCCGCTTAAAATAAAAGCATCCAGCCAGCCCCAGAAATCCTCATTCTCGCGTCTGGCTAAAATGTATAAAGTAATGACCGTGACGTAAAAAATGCCAAAAGCGCTGAATCTCATATCCCATATTTCAAGAATCTGAAGAGGGATCCTCATAAATGCTGAAAAATGTTCAAAAATATAAAAAATGCGTCCTCCCAGTAAAGGGAAGATTATGAAATAAATAAAGTTATTAACAAAAAAACTCAGTTTCATTTTTTTAAGCTGTGTATACCGAACTAAAATAATTGTACTGACAATAAAAGCCACGGCAAGAAGCACGTTAAACGTAGTTATCGTAAGAGGGCCATATTGAAGAAGGATTTCGTACATATTTTCGTATTGACTGCGGATGGACTTCGTATTGACTGCAAATGTTCAAGTCCATTCGAGGTCAATCCGAAGTCCATCCGAAAATTTATCTAATCTCCTGAATTGATTCAAGGCCAAATGTTACTGAGAATCCCGGAGGAGGATTGTTTAATGTGGCAGAATCTTTTTCCACATAAACCGTTGCCAGCTGAGACTTTAATTCATCGATGTGGCCAGAACTATCAAGTTCTACAACTGTTGGTAAGCCTCCAATTTCACACATACCAGAAGATGAGTTGCATGAACCGCCGCCGCTGAATTTACCATTATTGGCTATAATTGTGAAGTTGGGAGGTACCGATGTTTTATCAATAACAACAGTAAACCTTCTTAAGTAATCCATATCATATCTTTGAGCGCAGTTGAATGTGGTATCAGAGTCAAGGCACTTTACACCTGTAGGTATTTTTTTTTGCCCGGCGCCGGCAATCGTATTCCTTGAAGCAAAACTGCCCCTCCAATATAACTGGTTTGCCAAGTCCTGTATATTGCCTTTAGCTCCACCGTAATATAAAAAGTCAATCGAATCTTGGCTGACTGTTTTTATACTTCTGCTCAATATACTTCCTTCTGTATAAAGCACAGCAGATATATTTGTAGGATCCGGAGATATGTATGTGTTCGCGCCTACGCCAATAGTATCCGCTATGACTATGATACCAAAAGAGGATCCCGGCACATAAACGATGTTACTTTTTATAAACACATTTGCTCCGCCTTTTACGATAATGGTATACGGAAAGTCAGGGGCGGTAAGATTACCGGTGACATCTTCAAGCCCAAGCGTCAAAGTCTGGTTTTCGTTGCCTTCATAATATGCGAACATAGTTTTATTGACAGCGTCTTCGATCACACAATTGCCAGGAGTTTTGTCGAAGTTTGTTAAAACCGTTTCTGTATCTGATAGCTGGCATTTTGTGGTATCAACACCCGCCAACATTTCAGCTACATTCCTTCTCATTTCTTCCTGCAATTTGCGCGTGCCAGCTGTGCTTACGACTTCAAATTCACGTCCTGTGACAATCTGCTCGCCTGCAACAGTGCCTTTGGCTTCAAGGCCGACATCTTTCACTTCCACGTCTTTTAAAAGTGGCATATCCAAAGCATAACTTGTATACAAAATCTGCTCCTCGAAACGATATGCAATTTCATGTATCAGGCGAAGTTTTAAACCGGTTAACGTAACTGGCACAAGTTTCTCTGGGTAGAAACGGATTTGCTTGGGTAATGTTGCGCCTGCCGTTAAATCAAGGTTTGTTGCATCGCTTCTATCGATATATCCGGGTGGGTAGTTAAAAGGATCTGTTAAATTATGATTCACATCATCAGTTTTTATTGGATCGTACTTCTGAGGAATGCTGGCAAGTCCAGTTACACCATAACGTCCGTCATCGCCAATCTCATTGGCCAAATAGCCATCAGGTAATTGACTAGTGTCGAATTCAGGATGAGCAGAGGCCTTGGCTGAAACTTCAGAAGACAAAACTATATTGGCTGGAGTAAGGGCGTCATCATTATAATAAAATTTAGAACCTGAATGGAATTGCTCAAAGAAATCTAAGAAGGGTGTATTATTAGGCTCTATGGGCACCATCGGAGTGCCGTAATTATGACCTTCATTCATATACATTTCATATCTTGTGCAGTTTGTACAGAATTCAAACGGATCTGACCACGCGAGTTTATCGTCAGTATTCTGATGGTCTGAGCCAGTTGTCTCATTGATCCTGTGGCTTTCCATCAGAGCGGCGGATGCATTGCCGTAATACTGGATAATGTTATCAAAAGAAAGCCCGCTGTTATTACTTGAAGTAATATGCAATGATTTGCTGTAATTTTTAATATCGAATGAAAGGTCTGCAGGATAACTTAATGTAAGAACATTACTAACTCCTGTGATCTCACCGCTTATTTTTGGAGATTCGGTTTTTATAGCAGGATTAAATGCGATTTCTCTTCGGGTAGTGTTTATAACACCTGTAGTTGCAACGCGAAGTACGGGAACTGCAGCAGTAGGAAAAGGAATATTCGCACAAGGAGGAGTGGTCGTCGCATCTTTGTCATCGTAACAGGCTGGAACTTCAGAGGCAGTATTAACTGGCTTGAAGTCAGGCGGGAAGGGGATAGGTGGGGATGAAGGGATATCGATTTCTTTAGAGGTCTCAGGCAGTTTTTCGTTGTAAACCTTATAATTAAATGAATTTATGTAGAATTTTTTTGAAATAGTTGGACAAGTATCAGCGCATTGTCCGGATTGAATGAAATTACCGCTAGGCGCGAAAGAAGCAAAAGTCATAGGATAAGAATAGCCGACTTGGTTTATTTCGATATCCCAATTATTATTATCCAAAATACTATGTACGCGCACAGGCCAATTAAGGCTATTGCCATCAGCAAATGTTTCTGTTTTAGTCGTATCATCATCTTCAGTAAAAGCAATAGCTGTACCGCTAATATAGGTATCATCATGAAGGACAGGCCTTACTATCTGACCCAATGGAGACTTTGTAAGGTCATAAATCAATTGATTAGATATATTTGAAGTCAGAACAACTTTACGTCCCGGACAGCCATCATATTGATAATAGGGGTCCCCTGATGCGCCGCAAGCAACATCTATTATCGGATTTTGAGCGATATCTTTAAAGCCCACTTTATAGGTAACAGATTCATTGCCATCACTATAAGCTGAAGGGGGGGTAGGGCTGAGAACTGGAGAAATCGGTGATCCAGTAGCTTTGCTAGAACCATATGCCGAATAATCTCCGGCGCGTACATATATTGTTATTGGATCGAAGTAATATTTTTCGTCATGGGCTTTAGGAGGATCATCAGGTTGGAAATGGTCGCCAATATAAATAACATTATTTACGTCATTCCATATCTCAGCCTCAACCTGATATTTACAATAACCACTTAATACAGTTCTGACCCATGCCATTGAAGGCAAAATTAATCTCATCATATCCCCAGCGCCAAGAACATCATATTTTGTTGGTAGAGGATAAGTCATCCTTCCAGCAGCTTTTTGGAACTCAGGAGATCCGGTCAAACTTATTTTGAGTGGCGTATAACTATCGCTACATTCAGGACCATCTTCGCCTCCAGTCAGTTTTTCGATATATATTTTTGATTTATTTTTATCAATCCCTGATTCAGGATCAGTCGCAAATTCATTCCACGCGATATTTTGAGGAACAATTGTTGTACTAGGGTAACCTGAATTAACTCCAGCTGCGAACCAAAGTTTATCAGGCGCGAGTGGAATGGGTGGTGTTTGATCAGGCGTCCAAAGCGTTAATGTTTTAAAATCAATATTATCAGCGCCTGTTTTGCTGAATTTTATCCATCCCAACCTTTCACTCCATGCATAGCCTTCCAGTCGCCGTCCAAGCTTTTCGGTTTCATCAAGCAGTCCGGGACTAGTAGTAAACGTTAGCGGACCACGATTTGTAATAACCCGTTCAGATGGTTTTTCGTAATCAAGCCAAACACCCCAGTTGTCTTTTGTCTGAGAGTCAGGATTAGCAACAACGCCATCAACTCCGGATTCATCCATAGAAAGCATTATCCAGCCGGTATATTCATTCCAGGCAAAACCGGTAAGCGCTACCTTACCTTCAACAGAGGATCTCATTTTTATCCTTGGATACCATTTCTCTTCAAATGCACCGCCTGATATGCTACTCGATATTATTATTCCATCTAATGCGATCCATCCGAGTTTATCGCTCCACGCAAAACCCTTAAGAAGACAGCCTTCCTGATAACCACCCCCACTAATAAAACAATCATCTTTATTTGTACTTATTTGAACTGTAACATCAGAAGGTCCAGGAATGAAAGTAGTTGGATTTTTTGTCCCTGGGGAGCCTGGTGCGAAATAATAGGGATTATATGGGCCAGCGTAAAACTGTTTTGTCGGACCTAAATAATTAGCCGTATTATTATAAGCCACATTGCTTTTATTAAGACATTGAGTTGGGTCAGTGACATTTGATACATCTTCAAGGCATGCTGTTTTATAATCAAAATGTATAAGGCCGACTTTATCGCCATATGCGATTCCAGTAATCGGAACTGAATCAGCGGCAAAACTGACATTTGCGAATGCCAGCAAGCCGAAACATATAATCAGATATTTATAACAGTTTTTGATTTTCATTGAATATGAAAATTAAGAAATTTGGTTTTGATTAAATTTCATTGTATGGAAGTCTGGCACGTGGTGCGTAAAGTTGCGTCGAGTATTTTATCGCAAAGGCTTTTGTCTTTGAGACGAACAGCCTGTTTTAGATAATAGCTGTTAATACTGACACTTTGAGTCTGCACGCAGTTATTCTGCAATCCGCTGTCAGTAATCTTATTACAATAAGATAAGTCTTTATTATCGAGAGCGAGGTTAAAATTAGCTTCATTTTTGCATGAATCAGCATCATCACCGCTTAAGCTATCACAGCTTTTGAGTGTCTCCTCAGCTGTCTGATAGGTTCTGACTGCTTGTATTTTACTTATTTCAATGATTTCTATTTTTTGCGCCACAGTGCTGACGCATCGTTCTTTTTTATCAGAGTCGCTGATTTTATCGCAGCCGGTTTTATCAAGATTTGCCGCGCTATTTTGCATATAATAATTATCAAGGCACATTTGTTTTAAAGTCATATCTTTTATGACGGTGCAGTCAGATGCTGACTTAATGCCAACTCCTGAAAATGCGAGAATCTGATCTTTGCAGTTTTGTTTGATTTTTTCATCTTTTATTTTATCGCAAAGCTTTGCGTCTAAACTACTTAGCGCAAGATTCAGATAAATCTGGTCATAACACTTTGTCTTCATTTCAGAATCAACGATAGTTTCACAAATCGTTTCATCATTTTTACTAAGAGCTTCATTGTATGCCAATGTATCAAAACATAATTGTCTGAGCTTTTCATCATATTTTATTTCTTCACATCCTTTTCCTGTCAGAAGCGCCTGATTAAATGCATCATTATCCCTATTATTTTTTTCATCTTCAGTTAATTCTGTTACAGCAAATGTTTTTCTTGGTTTAGTGATTTTTGTTTCTTCTAAAATTTTTTCAGGCGGTATAATTTTTTCAGCTTTCTTCATTGACTGCAAATACAAAAGCAATCCAAATATAATCAGTATAATAATTATAAAGATTATCCAGCTTAGAATTTTTCCTTTCTGAGAGCGCATAATTTTTATTTTATATTGTATTTAAGAATCTTTAGTCAGCTTATCAAAATCAGGAGTTTAATACAAGGCGAGGAATTAATTATAAATTTTTAATTTTTATAATTTTTTAAATTTTTATAAATAAATTCTAATTTTTAAATGTTTAAACTAATTATTAGTTTAAAAATTAATCCATAAATATTAAAAATCATTTAAAAATTACAAAAATTAAAAAATTAAAAATTTACTATGAGTAAAGTATAAGCGCCCAGACATAAAAAGATTAAAAAAAGGTTTGCGAAAAAGTTATGGCGGAAATGCATATTCCGCATTCTTAAAACATAATGGGCGATTAAAAGGAATATCGTGATATTAAGAATAAGAGGTGTTTTCATGGTCTTTAGGATAAAATCACGGCTAAGACCTATATTTTTTTCAAGCGAAAAATTTACAAGATAGAAGTAAATAATATAAAAACAAAGCAGCCAGCATAAAAAACTGTCTGTTTCAAGAAACAAATCAGTAAAATCCCATTTGCCTTTTTTGATTTTTTCCTCTACAGGTTTTTCCTTTTTAACCGCCTCCTTTTTTGCTTCGGCTTCAGCTTCAGCTTCAGCTTCTTCAACTGCTTTTACAGATTTTTTGAATATTGACCTGAAAGCCTTGACCAATTCTTTTTTGCGCGTTTTTTTTAATACAGGTGAAGTGGCTTTATAATAATCAATTAAAGCTCCCAGAAATATCCCAAAAGATGATTTTGGTTTTTTGCGTTTGGTAACTTTTTTTTCGGTAAATTTTTCAAGCAGTTTATGGAGCTTATTTTTTGCTCTGCCTAATGCGCTAACCGGTTTTTCAGGCGTTTCTCCCTTTGGCGCGGTGAGATTTTTTAAGCGTTCAACAATATTTTTAAAAACCTTTTTTGCGCCAGTAGCCTCAATCGCTTTTTTGTATAAGTTGAATTCTTTTTTTACAAGGGCACTTTCCTGGAGTTTATTTAATATGGATTTATATTCAGTGTCGGCGACTTCACCCTCAGCTTTATCCGGATTGCTGATTAATTCATAAAGAGTATTACTTACTTCAGTTATATGTTTTACATTATTGCTTGTACGGATCCTTTCCAGTTCCCCAAGCGTTTCTGTAATTTCCTTTTGCATATCCATGCTAAATAGACTTCTGTGCGATTCCATGAGGGTCTTTGTATTTATTATTACCAAATCGATTTCCGCCACAAGCTCCCTGCTTATTTTTTCACCCCCTTCCTCACCTTCCTCGCCTTTTTCGGTTTTTTCTTTTTCAAGGTCTGATTCAAGACGCGCCTCAAAGCCTTCAAGAACCTTTTTAGCTGTTTGCCTTTCGGCATCCGTTACCGTGCTTAAATATAATTCATTTATCTTAAACTTATATTCCGTGCGAAGCCTTTTATAAGCTGAATAATCATCAGCAGAATCTATTGTGCCTTCGATTTCCTTATTATTAGGATCGACGGCAATGAATGTAAACGACTGAATACCTTTCGCCACCCTTGCTTCTTCCTGCGTTTTTTTTAATTTTTCATATTCTTCTTCGGTAATTTCGCCCACAGTAATAATGGCCACATCCATTTTGTGCAGTTCCGACTGCGCAGCAGCAAGGCTTTCTGCGTCCAGAACGCCTGTCATTTTTCTATTGTCGACGGTGAGCGCTGTGTATGAAAATTTCATTTATTTTTTGATTTGCAGATATCTTATCACAAACGATACAACGACACAACTTTTATCTAATATCTAATGCCTAATTTCTAATATCTAATTTTGTCTGGCGGAATATCCGGCCATCAAAATTAGATATTAAGTATTAGATATTAGAGATTTGAAGTATCGTCGTTTCGTTATCAAAATAAAATGTGATAATATGTAAGTCCGAAAATGAAAATTATGAGATATGCTAAAGTCGTTGTATTCAAAAAATTAGGCGAATTTGATGAAGCGCTTACATACAGCATTCCTGAATTTCTGGAAAATGACTGCAAAATTGGTTCATTTGCTGAAATACAGTTTAGGAGCAAAACAGTTAAAGGCATTATTGCTGAAATCTCAGAAAATCCTCCAACGGATATCATTACCGATAAAATCAAGCCTGTTTTAAATCTGGTTTCTGATTGCTCTTTGCTTCCTCAGCATCTTAAGATCGCGTTTTTTATATCCGAATATTACCAGACAAGCCTTGCACGGTCTTTGAGACTTTTTGTACCTAAACAGATGTGGAACGGGAATATGAAGGCACCATTCCGTTTGTCATATAAACTTTTATCTGAGGATAATGTCAGGTTGGGCGAAAAACAGAAAAAGCTGACAGAGCTCATACGCATGAATGATGGCGAGATTTCAAAAAGTTCGGCCAATGAAGCAAAAATAAGTGCTACTACATTAAAATCCCTTATGAAAAAAGGCGCGATTAAGGAATTGGCTGATCCTATATTTAAACCAATTAATACCAAAACAATTGGTATAAAAGACCCTTCTAAAATACTTACCTCAGATCAGGAAGATGTTTTGAAAAAAATAGAATCAACCGATAAACCAATACTTCTCCATGGCATAACCGGCTCAGGAAAGACCGAAATTTACCTTAGGCGGATTTTAAATACAATAAAGTCCGGTAAGCAGGCTATCATTCTGGTCCCGGAAATCGCACTTACTCCTCAGACCATCAATTATTTTAAGGAATACATCGGCGACCATGTGGCTGTTTTCCATTCAAAATTAAATGACGGGCAGAGAACACATGAATGGTGGAAAGTGAGAAGCGGAAACGCGCCATTGATAATAGGCTCAAGATCCGCGATATTCGCGCCAGTCACAAATCTTGGTCTGATCATCATCGATGAGGAGCATGAATGGACGTATAAGCAGGAATCAGCTCCATATTATGAGACCCAAAAAGTTGCTGAAGAAATGCAAAAATTATGGAAAGCAGAATTTATTCTTGGAAGCGCCACACCAAAAGCTGAAAGCTATGAAAAGGCAAAAGAAGGAAAATATATTTATCTGGAACTGAGAGAAAGGATTTTTAGCCCAGGCCTTCCTAAAATCCAGATCGTCGATCTTCGGGATGAATTTAAAAAACGGAATTTCAGCATCTTTTCACTGCTTCTACAGAATAAAATAAAAGACCGCCTTGATAAGAATGAACAAGTGATACTCTTTGTTAACCAGCGGGGACTGGCTAATGCCGTTGTATGCAGGGATTGCGGTTATGCCGAGAAATGCCCTAATTGCGATATCTCTTTGAAACTTCATAGATCTTTTAACGACACAACGACACAACGAAACAACGAAACGACAAAATACGAAATCCGAAATGCGAAATCCGAAATATTAATATGCCACTACTGCAATTATACAAAAGAACCACCATTGCTTTGCCCCGAATGCAAATCACCTTACATAAAAAACATAGGCGTCGGCACACAGCGAGTCGAAGAAGAGGTGAAACGCCTTTTTCCCAAAGCCAGAGTGATCCGCGCGGACCGCGATACAACTGAAAGCAACGAGGGCTTTTCACCTATCTATAAAGATTTTTCCGAACATAAATACGACATTCTTGTTGGAACGCAGATGATAGCGAAAGGCCTTGATTTCGCTAAAGTCAGTTTGATAGGTATCATTCTTGCTGATATAGGCCTTCATATTCCCGACTTCAGAAGCTCGGAACGGCTTTTCCAGATACTTACCCAGGTTTCCGGGCGATGCGGGCGCAGAGATGATCCTGGCGAAGTTATTCTGCAGACATATAACCCTGAGCATCCGACACTCCTTAAGGCGGCAAATTATGAATATAACAATTTTATAGAAAATGAACTGAAGACTCGTTTAAAGCTTAATTACCCGCCTTTTACAAGAATGGTTAAGTTTACCGTCGTTGGCACTGATAAAGATAAACTTTCATCGCACATCAAAACCGAACAGGAAACGCTTGAGGATATATTTAAGATAAATAATCTGAATGCAAAAATTGTTAGTGCGCCCGCAATGGTGGCTAAAGTATCCAATCGCTATTATTATCACGTACTTCTGCGTTCAGATGATCCAGAAAGAATTTTTGCCCACTGGAAACCGCCAAAAGGGTGGAGGATTGATGTAGATCCTGTCCACACAACATAACTGCCAAACGACTTAAACATTAAATTTCTAATATCTAATTTCTAATATCTAATTATGTATGTCTGATATTCAGTTTATTAGACATTAGGTATTAGAAATTAGATATTATTTTGGAAGTCTGAATGTTTAGGCTGCCTTTTTCTCAGTTTTCAATTTTACTGTCGAGATAATTCTATATAAATCTTCTTCAGGAACTGTTTGTACCATACAGATTATAATTGCATCAAGTTTTCTAAATACGTCATCGATTTCAGAAATACTCTTAATATCGTCATAAATTGAGGCATATCGTGGCTGGGACATAAGATAATCTCTGACTTCTTTTCCCAATGATTCCTTTCCCTCTTTTGTTTTTGCCCTTACTTCATCACGGATAAGTTCAAAAAACGGACGATCAAATTGTTCAATAAAATCCCGAATTTGATCTTTATGTTGTTTAGTAGTCCAATGCGCATGATTGCCAATATTCGCCTCACGCGGAATCGCATTCATTATGCTTGCATTTCCTCTGGTGCTGATATCATTTGCACCACGGTCAAAAGCTATGCCATCAACTATACCGTCGATCATTGTAACCCAAGCTATTTGGCGTGCAAATTCTTTGCGTGCATCAATTTTATGGGGGTTTTTAGCATTTTCCTCAAACCATTGCAAAGCTCCTACATAAGCATTTTCAACAGCAGTATCTTTTTGTTCTTGCTGTCCTGATTTACCATCAAGGAACCTTTTTGCAGTATTTGCATCGCCAAGAGGCGCAAAAGATCTGATCCAATCATGGTCCCATCCACGTTCGCTAACTGACTTACGTACGCGCTGAACTACCATTGTATCATTGTTAATTTCTGTCCAGAAGAAATTATTAAATTTTTTGCCCCTTACTCCTTTATCATATTCTTCTTCGAAAAAAGTTTTGCAATACCATTCATAATCCTTTTTGGTTAACGGCGGTTTTTGGTGATATATCCATTGTAAACAAGGCCAAGTATTAATATATTCACCATCAAGAGCCAATGGTCTGTCCGCATAAAGCAATCCGGATGCAACGCCAACCATAAGATGGAAATAACAATCTTCAGACGATGATTTTCCTTTTTTAATGCAATACTCAATTATTCCTTCATATTCCTGAGGATCAACTTCCTCACCATCCCTGTGTTTCCTAAGAAGCATCTGAAGCCTTTCCGTTAATTGATCCTGGATTTTATCGAAACCCTTAAAATATTTTTCTTTACCGCTACCATAATTGCTTCCAGTGGTCCTTTCAAGATTCAGGTATTCATCGTAGTTTTCAAAAATTTCACCAAAAGCTTTGTGCAATTTTTGCCTCAGAAGGATAGGATTTTTTAAAAGGGAACGGTCACCTGGTTTAAGCTCAGTGCCATTTTGGAGTTTATTAAGAAGTTTCCAAAGTTTATCATCCCGCCAATTGATCCTGCCTTTGTCAGCCAATATCCTTATTACCGCCTTAAACATGTCCTTGTTGGGATCGATTTCTTCGGAAAGATTGTGGATAATTTGAGTAAGTTCCCGTGCGTCAAGATGAGAAAGGCGGTTTTTCCATTCATCTACTTCGGCTTCCTCAGCCTTCCTGAATCTTGCCGCAGCTTCTAAACCAAATTCACTGACAACAGGAAGAGGTATTTTATCAAAAAGTGCCGAACCAATGCGCGCCGCATGGTCTGCTTTTCTTCTGGTATGCCTTCTTGTCCACCATTCTTTAATATCGACTGCAACCTGGAATATGTCATCTAAAGATAAGAATTGCGACCTGTTCCATAAATCACGTATTGGATTCATTGAGGTATTCGGCATTTTTTCCGCAACTCCAGAAATTTGTTTTTCAATTTTTACCAAATCTTCAGTTACCTGATCTATCCTTTTTTTGACTTTATAACTTAAGAATGGGCTTTTGTCTTTTTTCAAAAATTCATTAAGTTCCAAAGTCTCATCATTATACTCTTTCATCAATTTTAATACGTCTGCGGCACCTGGCACTAATTTAACGTATTCTGAATCGATCAGCCTTTTTATTTCATCCGCGTTTTTTTTGATGTCAAATTCAAACCTTTCAGCTGAACCACCTCCTGTTTCCTCAGGCGCACCGCCACCACCTGTGCCCTCACCGCCACCTCCTTTTTCCATGCTCTCCATTACATCCGATGCGGATTTCGCGCCTTCATAACCACGGATAAACGCGGGGTCGAGCCTCATACTTTTTGCAGCCAAATCAGAACCCTTTATGATATCCGCAAACTTACGCATTTTTTCCTCCTTTCCTTCGGACACCTCGTTCTTCATAGCGTAAAGTTCGCTCAATACCGCTTCATCGGTCCATCCAGCCTCACTTGGAGGTTCTTTATCGTCAAATAAGGCAATAATTTCATTTTTTATATGATCTTTCCAGGTTTTACCTTCAGGCCATTTGGCTTCTTTTGTATATATATTAAGCCAATCCTGCTTTAATTTTTCATTTGTTTCAAATTGATAATGAAGAAGCTCATGGGTAATCTGTTTTTTCAGATTTTCCGCGGTATCAATACCCGCCCCATTTACTATTATTTTCCAATCGCCACCTTTATGATAAAAGACCATTTTACCTTTGGTGTACACTTTCAGATTTCGTTCGACACCATCAGGACAGACATAATGTTCAAATTCCTCATTGGTTTTGACCAGATCATAATGCTGTGACCCAAGGTTTTTCTGCAGAATTTCCATTATCTTTTCTGGATTTTCCGCCTTATTGATATCCTCGATAACCTGGTCGCTGTCGATCGTATCGCCAGAAAACCTCAAAAGTTTTTCGTTGATGCTATCCAATTTGACTTTAATATCAACAATTTCTTCAGGTTCCAGCTTATCTATATTTCTAATTTGCTGATTTACTTCATCCATCCATTTTTTAAGTGGGCTGTCAGGGTTTTTTAAATCTTCCAATGCTGATTTTCTTTTTTTCGAATATTCTGATTCTTTGAACTTTTTAAATTTTACAGATGGTGGTAATAGCCGATCGTATGCTGTTTCTTTTTTATCCAAATCAGCTAGAAACTTGTCAGCCTTCTCCGGGGTAAACTGGCTTATTGCAGTTTTGATATTTTCAAATTTACACGCGATTTCTCTTTTAAAGCCTTCAGGATTTTGTGCCATTTCATCAAAAAACATTAACTCACGGTCCATGTGGTCAAGTTCTTCTTCAGTTTTATCTAAATTATTTGCTATTTGAATTAAAGTATCCCTTCCGTGCTTTAAAGCTTCAGGATTATTTATTACTGTAGTTGAAAATCCCTTTAGGAATTTTTTGATGGCCTGCGCCTGAATATCGCTAAAGCGCGGAGGTTTTTTGTTTTTTAATCTATCAAATTTTCCCGAAATTATATTATATCTGCCTCCGAGGTATTTCATAACCTGTGTTTCTTTCATATGCCTTGCTTCAAGCAGGATATTGCTTAATTCAAGTTTATTTTCATAAGAAAGCAATTTGCTAACCTTAACAATATCCCGATTCTGATCTGCCATTACGTTTTTATGGATTTTGCCTGAAACACCGCGCATGTCTTCTTCAACTTGCTTTTTAAATAACTCGACATAGTTTTCATCCACACCTTCAATCGGCTTGCTTTCAGCCGCCTCTTTCTTAGCTTTTTCTATTTCCTCTAATTCCGCGATACGCCTATTGATCCAGTTTATGCGATTGGCTAAATCTTTATTAAGCATGCTTATTTCATGCAGATCAACGACATCTTTCTTTTTTTCTTTTTTAATTTTCTCTATTACTTCTTTTTCATGCACCATCCAATCTGATTGTGCTTGAGCAACTATTTTTGGATCAACAGACTTAGTTAAAGTAAAATTATAAATTTTATCTCTTGTTACCATCCTGTTTTGCGCATGTTCCAGAGCTTCTGTAAGTTTTGGGCTGAAAAAATCTCCTAATTCAGACGTCCTAAGATGTTCGATTATTACCTGATCTAATTCAGGGCCTCTTAATAACTCAAGGGCATGTGAATGTCGAACAATATCTTTTAAAGCGAAATCGAAATCTACCCTACTAGAAATAGGCCTATTCAAGTCATACATCGCATTTTCACAGCATGCTTTTCTAGTGATTAATTCTTTAATATTATTTGTACCCGTAAGAACCGTGCGTAACCTTGTGCGCCCTTGTCTTTTTGTTATTTCTTTTTCTAATTCTTCAATCGTGTTTCCTAAAATATTTTGTCCATGTACATATTCCTCAGGCAGTCTTTCTGTATGTCCCGTTTTATCTTTCGCAAAAAATGCTAACCTGGATTCATATAAATTCAGATCAAACTCTCTTTGCCAGTGATGTAGATAAGCATTTTTATCTATAAGCATTGAGATATAGATTTATCTGAATATTATACCATAAAATCAGACAATTTTCTAGAGTGATTTGGCTTATTTCTAGGACTAAGGACTAAGAACTAAGGACTAAGTTTCTTATTTTTTGTTTAAATTGCTTAATTCCACTTAGTTTTTAGTCCTCACCGCTTAGTCCTTTATAAAAAAGAGCCAAGTCGGTGTTTATCCTTCAGGTTATAAGTTAAATCCCGATTTTACGGGAACGCCGAGGCGCATCTTGAGGCAGAACTAGCTCACAGCGTTTACTGGATTATAGCATAATATAACGTATTGTCAATACATTTTCCAATTGAAGACCCAATGGAGGACCCAATAGAAGACCCAATTGATGATGAAATTCGATAATAAAAAACCCGACTGCAATTTATAACAATCGGGTCTTCAATAGGGTCCTCAAAGCGTAGCGGAGGGTCACCAATTGGAATTCAATTGGTTATTACTTAGTCAGATCAATAATCGTTTTCACAACGGTATCCGGATTAAGCGACATACTTACAATCCCTTCTTTTACAAGGAAGCGCGCGAATTCGGGGTAGTCAGACGGGGCCTGACCACAGATGCCGACTTTCCGTTTTTTCTGCTTGCCGATTTTGATTATTTGGCGGATTAAAGTTTTTACCGCCTCATTCCTTTCATCATATACATGACTTACAAGTGCAGAGTCACGGTCAACGCCAAGCGTAAGCTGTGTCAGATCGTTTGAGCCGATTGAAAAACCGTCAAATATCTTGCAGAATTCCTCGCCAAGTATTACGTTGCTCGGGATCTCGCACATCACGTATATCTCAAGGCCGTTCTCGCCTTGTTTAAGGCCATTTTTATTCATTTCTGCGATTACTTTTTTGCCCTCTTCAACCGTCCTGCAGAACGGAACCATTAACTTTAGGTTGGTAAGGCCCATTTTATCGCGCACTTTTTTCATAGCTTTGCATTCAAGCGCGAAAGCGCTGCTGTATTTCGGGTCATAATATCGGCTCGCGCCGCGCCATCCGATCATCGGGTTTTCTTCTTTAGGCTCGTATGGTATGCCGCCTATAAGATTAGCGTATTCATTCGTTTTAAAATCACTCATGCGGACAATTACATCCTTGGGATAAAAAGCGGCCGCGATTGTGCCTACTCCTTCTGCCAGCTTATCAACAAAGTAATCCGCTTTATTTTTATACCCCTGAGTGAGCTCGTTTATTTGGAGTTTTACGTTTGTGTCCTTAAGTTTTTTGAAATTCAAAAGCGCCAGAGGATGGATTTTGATATATGAATTGATGATGAATTCAAGGCGCGCAAGTCCAACACCTTCATTCGGGATGAACGAGCTTTCGAAAGCGATGTCAGGGTTGCCGATATTCATCATTATTTTTGTCTTCGGCATTTTCAGGTGCTTAAGACTTGTCTTTTTGACTATAAATTTCAGCAGACCTCTATAAACATTTCCATTTTCCCCTTCACAGGATACGGTTATTTTGTCACCTGTTTTTATCACCTGAGTGGCATTATTAGTGCCGACAACGCAGGCGATACCAAGTTCCCGGGAAACGATGGCCGCATGGCAGGTTCGGCCTCCGCGGTCAGTTACGATGGCGGAAGCGATTTTCATGATCGGTACCCAGTCGGGGTCTGTCATGGTAGTAACCAAAATCTCTCCTTTTTTAAACTGGCTGATCTGTTCAGGGCTTTCAATCACGCGGGCTATGCCTGTGGCGATCTTGGTGCCTACAGGCGAGCCATGTGTAATGACTGGCCCTTTTTCAAGCAGCTTATAATCTTCCAGAACAGAACGGTCTTTCTGGGACTGCACGGTTTCCGGGCGCGCCTGAACAATAAATAGCTCATGTGTCCTTCCGTCTTTGGCCCATTCCATGTCCATTGGCTTGAAATGCCCAGCCTCTTTACTGTAATGGTCTTCGATGATCGAGCCCCATTCCGCGAGCTTGAGGACTTCGTCATCCGTAATACAGAAACGCTCACGATCGTTTCTTTTAACTGGGATATTTTTAGTGGTGGATTTGGTACCATTGGCCGAATAGATCATTTTTATCTGTTTTTCACCAAGTCTTTTTGTCAGGATTGGCCTGAAACCTTTTTTAAGAGTGGGTTTAAATACATAATATTCATCCGGATTAACAGCGCCCTGCACCACATTTTCACCAAGACCGTAAGCCGCGTTAATGAGAACCGCATTGCTGAAACCTGTTTCGGTATCAATGCTGAACATCACACCGGAGGCAGCCATATCGGAGCGGACCATTTTCTGAACGCCGATTGAAAGGCCGATTTTAAAGTGGTCGTATTTTTTCTCCACGCGATAAGCTATGGCGCGGTTAGTAAATAGGGAAGCGAAGCACCTTTTACATGCATCTAGTAATTCATGGTCACCACGGATGTTCAAAAAAGTTTCCTGCTGGCCGGCAAACGAAGCATCCGGGAGGTCTTCCGCTGTCGCTGAAGAACGGACAGCTACGTCGCAGTTTTTGCCATACATCTTTTCCATTTCTTTGTATGAACTCAGAATTATTTTTATAAGATCATCCGGAAATTCAGACCTTAAAATAGTCATCCTGACCTTATGACCCCGTTCCTCCAAATTTGCCATATTTTTCGCATCTAGGTCGCTTAGTATCCTTCTTATATCATCATCGATTTTCGCGTACTTTAAGAAATAATGGTAAGCGTAGGCCGTGACGGCGAACCCGTTAGGAATATTGACACCTTTCGGGGTTAATTTTTGGTACATTTCCCCTAAAGACGCATTTTTTCCACCGACAAGCGGGACATCTTTAATTCCCAGTTCCTTAAACCAAAGAACCAGATCCTTTTTACGGGTAAAGCTTTTGAATATCTTTTTTAGCATATTTTTTATTTGTTAGATTTTCGTTAAATAATTTAGCATATATTTAAAGATTGGACAAATAAAAAAATGACCCAATACCCAATGACCCAATTCCCAATTACTATAGGAATTCAAAAATTAATTGGGGATTGGGAATTGGTAATTGGGAATTTATTTCGAATAACTCACCAAATTATTCGCCTGTATCATCTTCATCCTGTAAATCGTTTCCGCCACATCAGCGCGAGTCATGCCACCTGAGGGGTTAAGGTCTTTTCCGGTATCAAGGATATTCATCTTATTTGTAAGGTACGCGTAACCAGCATACCAGTCAGTTATGCTTACGTCGTCGTACGGTTTAGTTATTTCCGTGCCTGGAGTTATGTTATTTGTGGCAAAAAGGATTTTCAGATATTCGGCGCGGTTTACAGTATTACTCGGTTTAAACGTACCATCGCTGTATCCTTTCACAATACCTCTCGCGACCGCTGTTGAAAGGGTAGACGCGTACCAGGCGGACTTATCCACATCCGAGAAATTCATCTGGAACGGACCGCCAACATCTACATTAAACGCGAGCATGAGCATCTTTAAAGCTTCAGCGCGATTGACCGTATTGTTCGGCTTGAACGTTCCATCCGAATAACCGCTGATTATGTCGTGGTCTTTCAGATACTTTATGGCTTCATAATGGGTATTTCCCGGAGTGATATCCGCGAATACTTTTTTATCTTCCATTATAAGAGGTTCGCTTTCTCCTACTAAAGCGCCGTTCTGGGCCCTAAGTTTTACTGGATCTTCCGATAATACAATGACTTTTACTTCAACCACGCCGTTTTTAAAGTCTGTCGCACCTAATTGGTTTGGCGTGATTTTAACTGTGCTCTGGCCTGACGTGATATTAACCATACCAGTGAAATTAACAGCGGGAGCCACATTTCCGTCTTCATCCAGCGCAACGATTTTCACATTTTCCACTACATTTTTCTGATAATAACCATCATGTTCAATATGGAATTTCGCGACTGATTTTAACTGGTCTATAAAACTAACCTGATAACTTGATTTACCGATAGTTATATTGGATGTTCCGACCTCATCGCTTTTAACAATGACCTTTATTGTGTTGTTCACAAAATCCGACTTTGTAAATTGCTTTTTCAAAAGCTGGCCAACACCTGTAAGTTCAGCCCTGATTGTGTCAGTATCATTCAAACTGGTTATCTGGTTATTTTCATCAGCTACAATAAGCGTAATGCCGTTTCCGACAAGGGCTACTTTTTCGCCTGTAATGTTATAGATGAATAAATTTGCCGCTCCGGTATCGGTGAATTCCGGTTGTGGGTCGGGTTGTGGATTGGATTGGGTTTCGGTTGTGGTAGTTGTTGTGTTTGTGGTAGTCGTATTTGTATTTGTGACAGCAGTATTTTCAGTGCTCGCAACGGCGTTGTAGTTAAGATTTTTCATAACAAATTCCATAGGATTGACTGTATTAAGCCTCCCATTGTTTATACCAAGGCCGGCATTTACCGCTTCAAAAAAGCTGAGTCCTGCATCCTGTGATTCCTGCCATGTGAAGGGCCAGTAAGGATGCCATGGGGCGCTGTCACTATCTATCTGAAAATGCAGATGGGGCGTCGTGGAAGTTCCTGTATTTCCGCTTGTGCCGATTATCTGCCCTCTCAGAACATTCTGACCTTCAGTAACGTCGATTCTGTCCAAATGATTAAAAGCTGAATATAGGTTTGTGTAACTGCCCGGATTTTCCGGATCAGGGACATTTGAATGTTTTATCACAACATGATGTCCGAAACCCGAAGACTGCATGGATGTTTTTACTACTTTTCCGTTTGCAATAGCGTGAACGGGGGTGCCTGATGGCACTTTTATATCAACAGCAAGGTGGCTTCCGACATTCTCAGTATGGTCATATTTGTAAGTGCCAAGGTACACAACTGGATAAGTTATTTTCGCGTTCCTGATGCTGTCCTGACTGGAATTTCCCCAGACAAGCTGTTCATCCGGAAACACCATTTTATCAAGGTCGTATTTCGGAAGATCTATCAAATCGCTTTCAGGTATCTCCTGATATTTCAGGTTTTTTTGCGTGCTCCAGTATGTGAAATTCGGAACTTTAGAAACAGGCAACGTTGTTCCATTAAAAGCCTGCGGAGCCTCTAAAATGCTGGCCTTAAACCAGATCCCGGCCTGCTCGCTGAAATACACCAGAATCATCGCCGTGATCGTGAGGATGAATATACCTGCATATTTCAGTATTTTTAGCATTTTAGGCATCAGAAAGACCTCTTTTTTCCTGCCATGCCTGATGTGCTTTTTAATTCTTTTTTGTTTTGGCGTCATCTCGATTAAATTAAATCCTTATATTATAGCAAAAAATGAGGTAAAATTCAAGGCGCTTACCGAATAGTGGCTAGAGTTGTGGGCAGAATTGTTGGCAGAATAGTGGATGACTATCTGAAAACCGAACCACAATCCTAGCCACAATACTGTCCACAATCCTGCCTACCACCCGAAACATGAAATTAACTAATTTAAAGATCGAAGGCTTCAGGAACATCAAAAAGACCTCTTTGGTATTTAACCCCGATGTTAAGATTTTCTGTTTTACAGGCCCGAATGGGCACGGAAAAACGAATATACTGGAAGCGATATTTTTACTCGCAATCAGCAAATCTTTCCGCACGAATGAGAATCTAGACCTGATTAGCTTTGATGCGGATTACTGCACGCTATCAACTGACGTTGTGCAAGGAGAGGAACAGACTAAACATGAAGTCATAATCACCCGCGAACCGCCTAAAAAGACCTTAAAGATAAACGGCGTCATAAAGAAAGCCGCGGATTTTATCGGGAACCTGAACGTCGTCTTTTTTTCGCCGGATGACATAGGCATGATCCACCTTTCCCCGCATATCCGAAGGCGGTATCTCGACCTACTTCTCTCCCAATTGGACCATGATTATCTGGAAGATTCCCTGAATTATCAGCAGGCGATAAAACAGCGGAATTCTTTGCTAAAACAGATAGCGGATGAAAAAGCCAAGGAAGAGGAACTGGATTTCTGGGACGGTAAGCTTGCTGAATTCGGAGTTCGCATAATCGCAAAACGGGAACAGATAATAAGAGAGCTCGGCGATTATTCCGCGCAGTTTTATAAAAAGGTATCAAATGAAAAAGACGAACTGAAGATCCAGTACGAACCGTCCATCGGCACCACAGACGTAACCGAATACACAGAGAAACTCTTCGCCGGCCGAAAACGCGACATAGTAAACGGCTCATCCGGCCTTGGCCCGCACCGCGACGACCTGCTATTCCTCTGCAACGGACACGACATGAAAGCGTTCGCATCAAGAGGGGAGTGGAGGAGCCTTGTTTTAACCCTAAAATTCACCGAAATCGACCTTTTAAAAAAGAAAAAAGGCTATTACCCCATCCTCCTCCTCGACGACGTATTCTCAGAACTGGACGACGAGAGGCAAAAGATACTGTTTAACATCATCAAAAACAGCCAAACCTTTATAACCACAACGCATAAGGAATTTCTGGATGTGGTGGAGGGGGAGAAAGAGGTGTGGGAGGTGGTGGAGGGGGAAGTGAGATAGCTTATTTTCCAGTAAGATTAGCAATAGACATAATAGGCTTTTTCAAAGAATTCAAATGTATCATCTTCATAAATTTCCACCACTTCACCATATGGTAAATGAAGTTTTCTTATCAAACTTAAAATATTTTTTGTTAGCGGAATCGACTTGGATAAAATGTTTAATCCCCAAAACATCACATTTTGTTCATTTATTTCAAAAAAATTGTAGGTATTCGTAATTTCATTATTTTCCATATTTCAAAAGTTAAAAATTATTTTCCAATGTTACGAGTTCATAGGTTTTGGTATGCCAATCTGATAATTTTTCGTAATCCATAAAACCCACTCGTTTTTTAATTGCTAAAAATGCGTTAAGAGATAACTTTGACTCAAATTCAGCCAACCTGTTTTTGTCTGCTACGATAAAAAAATTCGTGTTAAAATCTTGAAGCTCTGTGAATTTTAGCAATGAATTTTGAATATCGGTTGAATATTCTATTTCAAACAGATAACTTGGCATTTTTCTCGTATTGAACCAGCTAACATCTACTGTTTTTGCTTTTCGAACGATGTGTTCATAGCCGAATTGATAAAAGTCCTTAACGGTTATTATTTCACTTAGCGATTTGCCTAAAAATCTCTTATTTTTATCTTGGTTTGGAACAAATGTTTCAAATTTCTTCAGATTACCAATTTCTATAAGCAAACCCTGATAATAGCTATGATTGCAGATTTCTTGCTCTAGTCTTGAAATTATATCGGTCGGGAATATTTCTGATGACAATTTATTTTTATAGGAATTCAACGCCCATAACCCCGGTCTTATTTTGAAAAAAAATCGCTCATCTTGAACAATACGTCGAATACTAGCGAAAGGGGTTTTGGTTTTCCATTCACAATCTTTTATTTTCAGAACGTTTTGATTGAGAAAACCGAGAGTTGCGTACCCTCCGTTTTCTTCCATAACTTTTATGACTGCTTCGTGTTGTTTCATTTTATGAACAAATTATCATATTCTTCAAAAACTAAAATAAAGTCATTGTTTCAGTTTTTTTAATTAATTTTTCATTAAATAATATTTTAGTTTTAATATTATCTGTTCTTTGAGTGCCAAATTTAATATGATATTCAATATTATTTTTTTTGCAAAATTCAATTACTTCTTCAGCACATTTGTTATAAAAAGCTACGCCTCCTTCGAAACTTGAATTTTGAACATTGTAATTCAGTTTTCCAAAAATAATCTTATCTATAAATTTAACAGCATTTAACAAAGCTTGCAGGTTTTGATTTTTATCAAGTGCTGGCGTAGGAAAAGGCTCCATACTTATCCAGGTTTTAAGACCTGCATCATGCAAAAACTTGAGTGCGCCTAGTCGTTTATCATATTTTGCTGTATTTGGCTCAAATTCTTTTCTGAAATTTTCATTTAAAGATACAAGAGTAATACCGTATTCATTCTGCTTACCAAATTTGCTTGAATAGGTTAATTCTTTGGGATAAATACCTTTGGTTAGAACAGCTGCCTTAATGTTATGGTTATTTAATTTTTCAATAATTCCCAAGGTCATTTCTTCAATTTCCGGATAACCGCACATGAAAGGGTCAGTCATAAAACAGAGATGAACAAACTTAATGTCTTTTTTATATTTGGGGATTTCCTGATCTAATATTTCTAAAGCATTTTCAACCAGTATAGGATGAAGCCAATCTTCATATGTTTTAATCCTTCCAAACCGTTTTGCCATCATCATGGCATAACAAGGATACTTACAGCCATGGGCACAATTTTCAACATGGTTAAGACACCAGTCGCCGTATTCGACACCTGTTTTATAAAGAAGTGAATTTCTTCTTTTGTAACGGAGTTTTGATTTTATTTTGTTCATATTTAGATATTAAATTCATTCTCTAATTTTGACAATTGATTTGTACCAAATAGGGTCATTTGAGCATTGAAATTTGTTTTCTTAGCTGAAGCAAACACGCCCCGAACAATTTTTATTGCAGTATTATTTCTAGAAGCAAAAAGCAAATAATAGATAACATCTTGTTTTTTCGGATAAGGCATTCCAAAAGCAATGACTTCCATTTTTTCTTTATCTGAAACTTTCGGATTATTTCCTTTTAAAACTTCTTCAGCATACATTTTTAGAATTACCTTTTCATCTTTTCCAATGCAATCTAAATGCCCCATAAAATCAGATAAGTGTTTTATGGTTTTAATTTCTTTTACTGTTAATTCTTTACATTCTATTAATCGTCTTTTTGCCAAGCCTTCAATTCTTTCGACCCCTTCTTGTATATAATTTAAAAGAATATCTTTTGCACCTTTTTTAGCTACTATGCTCTCAACACTTTCTCTTTTCAAAGTTTTAATACCGAAAGGATCAATCAAAAACAAAGCTGGTTTAATGCCTATTTTAGCTACAACTTTTTTTATCTCATGGTTAAAATTTCCTTTGATAACTTCAATATCGACATATGACAAATACGGCTTAAGTAGATTATTTAAATAATCGAGATTTTTATTATCATTTTCAATAAATATGCACTTAATATTGAATTTATTTTTGTTTTTTAACTGTTGATTTACAAATTTTTCATTAAACTCTTTAGCCATTTTGACTGCTATTAAAGGCGAGCCATCAATTACACCTTTTTTGCACTCAAAATCATAATTTCCCCTTCCGGCAAAACAATCTACTATATAAACCTCCTCATACCATTTTTGTTTATTAAAAATTGTTAGCCAAGAGTTAAGGTATTTTTTATAAATATCCAATTTTAATTTAGTATGCGGACGATAAGTTAAATCCCAATAATTCTTTTTTTCATTTAATTATGATTAGTTAAGTATTTAAAGGAAATTTAGTATAGTAAACATTTGTTCACTAGTCAAGAAATATTTTTTGTTGACTATAATAAATTGTACATCTAAAATACACATGCTTTTCCAGATTCCATGTTTCCTCCGCAGAGGGAACAGAGCCGGAAAGTACTAATTTATAACTTATCTGCTTTGTTTTTTGATATTAACTTGGCAGAGTAAGTTGAATCTTTATTTCTTTAATTTAGAGAGATACGTATCCCTTGGGGCAGCATTAGGCTGGTTCAATAGGGAAATGCTTGAATTACTTGGAAAGTCCTGGAGATGAACCTCGCGTACTTTCCTACGTAATTCATCCTCACTACGCTGTAGACTCCCCATTCGACTTCGCTCAGGGTCGTCCTTGCTCCGTTCGGAACGCATTTCTCACTACTTATTATGTTTAAGATTGTTGATGAAAATATAACCATGGAAGACCTCCTGGCCGGTTCGGAGGGATTCATTAAACCAGAGCTTGGAACCGTGATTAAAGGCAAAGTGATTAGCCTCAGGAAAAATCAAGTCATCGTTGACCTTAATGGCGTGGCTGTTGGTATTATTACGGGCGCGGAGACGCATGACAGCGCGGGAACCATAAAGGATCTAGCCGTGGGCGATGAAGTCCAGGCTGTTGTTGTGGAAGATGAAAACGAACACGGTATGGTGGTTCTGTCACTCCGCAAGGCTTCTCAGGCTAATGCCTGGGACAGATTCGAAAAAGCTTATAAAGACGGGGAGATAATCCAAGTCGTTGTTAGCGAGGCGAATAAAGGAGGCCTTTTATTGGATGTCGACGGCATTAAAGGGTTTATTCCTGTATCTCAGCTCGCGCCTATACATTACCCCCGTGTTGACGGAGCTGACGCGAATCAGATTTTGATGAGATTAAAGAAGCTTGTCGGCAAAAATTTTACGGTTAAGGTGATAAACGTTGACCGCGCGAGCGGAAAGATGATTCTTTCGGAAAGGGCAGCTATTGAAACCGATTCATCCGAGGCGCTGAAGAAACTTAAGGTCGGCGATGTTGTAACAGGCAAAGTCAGCGGTGTCGTTAAATTCGGCATTTTCGTAACATTTAACGGCCTTGAAGGGCTTGTTCACATATCCGAAATCGCGTGGGGCCATGTCAGCAATCCGCATCAATACGCGAAAGTGGGTGATCCTGTGCAAATTCAGATTATCGGCATTGAAAAGGATAAACTGTCACTCAGTATCAAGCGCCTTATGCCTGACCCATGGGAAGAGATTTCTAAGAAATATCCTATCGGAAGCAAGGTCAAGGGCGTTATCAACCGCTTCTCGCAATTCGGCGCCTTTGTGCAGCTGGAGGATGATATTAACGGCCTTATCCACCTGTCCGAGATTTCTGATAAAAAAGTGGAGGATCCGAAAGATTTCCTATCTATCGGCGACCAGGTTGAGGCAATTGTCATCAATATTGACCGCGATGAGCACCGTATCGGCTTAAGCCTGAAACAAGGCGGAAAAGGCGCGGAAAAAAAGGCTAAGAAAGAAACTGTTGAGGAGAAAAAGGAAGAGGCAGTCGAAGAGATAATTGTGGAGAAACCAGTTGAGGAGGCGCCAAAGGAAGTAGCCGAGAAGCCTAAGAAAAAGGCTAAAAAAGAGGAGAAGCCCGTAGAGGGTCCAGTTGAGGGTCAAATCGAAGGTCTGGTTGTGGAAAAACCAGTTGAGGAGGCGCCAAAAGAAGTAGCCGAGAAGCCTAAAAAGAAAGCGAAAAAAACAGTCGAGGAGACAATCGAAGGGACAGTTGAGGGGACAACCGAGGCTGAAGCTCCGAAGGAAGAGGTGAAGGAGGAAAAACCTAAAAAGAAAGTCAAGAAGGCGGAAAAGGCGGGAAAGCCCGTAGAGGGTCTAGTTGAGGGTCTAATTGAAGGTCAAGCTGAGGGTCCTGTCGCGAAGGAAGAAAAGCCGAAAAAGAAGGCGGCTAAAAAGGCGAAGAAAGAGGAATAATTTCGCATTTCGGATTTCTGATTTCGCCCGCCCGAACGTACCGTTCCGGTACGGGCTGGCATTCCCATTTTACATTTTGCATTTTACATTTACGGGATCTGGGAAACCGGGTCCTGTTTTGTATACGCATTTTTCCCTTCTTGCAATAAGAAGGGGAAGGTAGCAGGGCAAACCTTCATCCTTGCCTTTTGTATTCCGGATTTTTTGGTATAATCCCAATACAATGGAACAAAAAATCACCCAAAAACCGCAGGCGGAAAGGAAAAAAACGGATATAACTATTCGGCTTACAGATAAAAGCTTTGAGGCGCTCGCTCATCTAAACCCTGAGCAAAAGGAGGCGGTTATGCATATAAACGGGCCGATTCTGGTCATCGCGGGCGCGGGGACTGGGAAGACGAGAGTTATTACTGAACGTATCGCTTACCTTATTAATAACGGATTATGCAAAAATAACGAGGTATTGGCCCTTACTTTTACGGAAAAAGCGGCTTTTGAGATGGAAGAGAGGCTGGATGTCCTGATGCCAATTGGATATGAGGCAATCGCGGTCTCCACTTTCCACGCTTTCTGTGAAAAGATTCTTCGCCAGTACGGGATAGATATAGGAATAAGCCCGAATTTCCGCATTCTGGAAGGCGTAAGGCTTTGGCAGTTTATTAAGGAACACCTTTTTGAGTTTGATCTGGATTATTACAGACCAACTGGCAATCCGACAAAGTTCATTGACGCCCTGATATCCCATTTCAGCAGGCTTAAAGAGGAACTGAATGCGCCTGAGGATTACCTTAGTTATGCGGAGAGATTAACTAAAAATCCAATGGGTGCTCCGATAGGGGATGAAATGGAAGCAAAAAGGATGAAAGAATTAGCTAATGCATATAATAGGTATCAGGAGCTTTTAGCGGAAGAAAGTTATCTGGATTTTGCTGATTTGCAGTCAAAAATGATTGAACTTTTGGAAAAGAGGCCGAATATCCTGAAGCACTTACAGAGCAAATACAAATATATACTGGTTGATGAGTATCAGGACACGAATATCGCCCAAAACCGGATTTGTGACATGCTTGCGGCAAAACATAAAAATCTGATGGCGGTAGGCGATGATGACCAATCTATTTATAAGTTCCGCGGAGCGGCTATTTCAAACATCTTGCAGTTTGAAGAAAAATATCCTGATTTAAAGAAGGTAGTTTTAAATAAAAATTACCGTAGCAGCCAGAAAATACTGGATTTCGCGTACACTTCGATCAGCAAAAACAATCCTGACAGGCTTGAAGTAAGGTCGGGCATTAATAAGAAGCTTACCGGAATAAAACAGGGGGATGAAAGCTCGGTTATTGTCGCGCACTGTACGACTATTGAACAGGAAGTCGAGTATGTAATTGATGAGATAAGAAAATCCGAAGTAGCACTATCCGAAATCGCCATACTTTTCCGCGCGAACATGCACGCGTATCCGTTTATTGAGGCTTTCCGCAAAAATAACATTCCTTACCAGTTCCTTTCCGAGCGCGGCCTTTACGACAAACCCGAGGTCAAAGAGCTTATCTCAGTTCTCCGCGTAGTCGCGAACCCGAAGGACGATATCAGTTTTTACCATGTCCTTAGACTTCCGTTTTTTAATGTGAAAATGGAGACTATCGTGAAACTCATCCATGACGCTAAGAGTAAATACAGTTCAATCTGGTCGCAGCTAAAGAACGAGTCCGAATGCATGTTCATGGCCAATACCATTACCGATTTACTGGCGTTCTCCAAGAATCACACCATTGGCGAAACCTTATATCGATTCATCGATACTGTGAAACTTTATGAACATTATCTGAAGCAGGGGACTGTGGAATCCGAGGAGAATATCACAAATATCGCGACCTTTTTCAGTAAAATCCGCGAATTTGAACGGGAAAGCGAGTACAAGACCGTGATCGACTTTGTTGCTTATCTTGACCTTGCGGAAGAAAGCGGAGAGAACCCGTCGGCGAAATTCGACGTCTCGGGCATGGAAGGCGTGCAGATATCAACGGTTCATGGTGTTAAGGGGCTCGAATTCCACACGGTTTTTGTAGGAAGTTTGGTAAACAGGCGCTTCCCGTCGGATGAGCGAAAGGACCCGATTGAAATGCCCGATGAGCTGACGCACGAAATCCTGACCGACGCTGATGTGCATACACAGGAAGAACGGCGCCTGTTTTACGTTGCCTGTACGCGGGCAAAAGAGAAACTGCACCTCATGTATTCGGATTACTACAACCCTTCATCCGCGACAGCGCCACGGGTAAACAAAATGTCGAAGTTTTTGGGTGAAATAATCGATGAGGTTAGTGTGATGAGGGTGGAAAAGACGGTTGAAGGAGTAGAAAGGTTTCTGAAACCGGTGACCAGTGTCTCAGTAAGTCGGGATGGCCATCCCGACTTACAGCATAACCGCATGACCTCTTTCAGCTACTCTCAGATAACCACTTTCCAATCGTGCCCACGGCAGTACCAATACCAATACATCTATAAAATCCCTCAACCGCCAGCAGGCGCTCTGAGTTTCGGGATTTCACTGCATAACACGCTCCTTTCATTTTATCGACTTGTCGAACAGAACAAACAGGCTTCGCTTTTCACGGAATTCACCGAGGATTTGTCGCTTAAAAAGCTTCTCTTGATTTATGATGAAAACTGGTTGCCGAACGGGTACGAAAGCAAAGCGCATATGGAAAGTGCGAAAAAGAGGGGAGGGGAGATATTGGAATTGTTTTACGGTCATTTTAAAGAGGGTTTACCTCAAATTGAGTTTCTGGAAAAAGCGTTTAAGCTGAAAGTAGGGGATTACACAATTTCGGGTCGTATTGACCGCGCAGATCGTCTAAGTGACGGCACTTTGGAAATTATTGACTATAAAACCGGCAAAGCGCGGACTCAGGAACAGGTTGATAAGGATTTACAGCTTCAGATTTACGCTCTGGCATCCCAGGAATGCCTAAAAATGCCCGCATCCAAGATGACGCTATATTTCCTGGATGATGACGCAAGGGTGTCGACTGAACCAAATCCGAAGAAAATGGATAAGCTGAAGCAGGAAATAACCGAGGTTGCGGATGAGATAAATAAGTCCGATTTTGCACCGGCACCTGACAGGTATACGTGTATGTATTGCCCGTATAAAAAGATATGTGATAGGGCTGCGTAGTCTCAGGCATGATTCTCAGGTGTTGTACAAAAAAATGAAAAATGCTATAATTAAATGTTACATAATCTTAACAATAAAACTTTATGGAAAATAGAGAATATCCGACTCAAGAAAGGCCACAAATCAACCCAGAGGTTTATAAAGGGAAAAAATTTTTTCACCTTTCGTCAGCTGAAATCTCTACATTACCCAATGGTACTACATTACGTGCATGTGGCTGGAAATTCCGACCCTTTATGGCAATTGTCCTGGATGATGGGACAAGAGATTTTTTAACTAGTGAACAGCAAGACACGAGAGATGGTTACACATCTTACGGTTTTCTTGAAGGAGACAGAATTCCTGAAAATCTACAATTAGATGATTCAAGGGCATACACGATCAAAGAGGTAATGATTTCAGCTGACGAATAGCATTTTTCATTTCATCGTACAATACTGCAAAGCCGTTCATTCACTCCGCTATGCTCTGTTCGAACACCCAAATTGGCGCATGTTATCACTTCGTTATATTCTAACAAGCGCGAATTTCAGTTATGCAGAAACGTTAAATGACATTGTTGTAATTTTCCATTAAACTTAATTTCGAATTTTAACCAAAAATTTTATGTCGCAAACAAGTAAAATGATCCTTCTTGCGTTTGTCGTCGCGCTTCTTACAGGTAGTGTTGTTTATTTATGGCAACATAATAAATCATCAGTTTCGCCTTCTTCGAATGATTACGGACAAATAATTAAATATAATTGTGAAAAGAGTGGCGGTTCATTTAGCGACAGTAAATGTGAATGCCCCCTTGAAAAAGGGCAAACACAAGAAATAATGTACGACAAATCCACAGGATATTGCCAATCTACCAATGGCGGACCCGCTGGAGATGCTTTCAATGCCTCCGTTGGCTTACCATATGGCGATTTTGCTTTTTGGAGTGAAATAGTCGGAAATAATTGTACAAAAACAGGTGGCGAATGGCTGAACGCACATTGCACTTGCTCGGTTAAAATGGTTTACGATAAATCGACTGGAGATTGTAAAACTGAGTGATATTAGTATGAAAATCACATTTTTAATAAGGTTGTCGGATTTTTCGACATATTAAGATATTAAGTTATATATTATATCTAATAACTGGTCATCCCCTGATAACTTACCCTCTTACCCCGGTGATACCGTTGGGGCTACTTAATTACTTATATTCTTGAAAAAATTATATTGACTTGGTGAACAAATGTTTACTATACTAAAATTCCTGATTGCCTTTTACTCTCTTGATAGTAAAATCAGCTTGTAACCCAAAATAACATGAACCTCCCAAATATCCTTCTCATCATTGGCCTAGCTGTCATCGGTTATTTCATTTGGCGCCTGACAAAGCAGATTGAACAACCTAAAGACGAACAGGCTTTAGTCATGCTCCAAAAACAGATTTTTGAGATTGAAAAAGGCCTTAAGGCCCAGGATAAGACCATTAATGAGCAGATGAACAAGTCCCGCGACGTTTTAACGGAATCTCTCCAAAAACAGTTTTCTGCAACGGCTAAAATTATTAAGGATATGACTGATAGCACAAAGTCTGTTACTGAAAAATTGACCAAGCTTGATGAAACCAATAGGCAAGTCGTCGGTTTCGCCGAGCAGATGAAAAGCCTTGAAAATATCCTTAAAAATCCAAAGCAACGAGGAATTTTGGGTGAATTTTTCTTAGAAAACCTACTTTCAAACCAGCTTCCGCCATCACATTTTCAGATGCAGTACAAATTTAAGAATGGGGAAGTTGTAGATGCTGTGATTTTTGTCCGTGATAAGATCATCCCAGTCGACGCCAAATTTTCTTTGGAAAATTATAACAAACTAATGGAAGAAAAAAATAAGTCGGAACGCGAAAAGATGGAAAAAGAGTTTAAATCCGACCTTAAAAAACGCATTGATGAGACAGCGAAATATGTCCGTACGCAAGACGATACAACTGATTTCGCATTCATGTTCATTCCCGCTGATGGCGTTTTTTACAATTTGTTAAGCTATGAAGTCGGCACACTGGATATAAACACTCATGACCTTATAGAATACGCGTTCAGTAAACGGGTCATCATGGTTTCGCCAATGACTTTTTACGCTTACCTGCAAACCGTTATGCAAGGCCTAAAAGCCCTGCAGATCGAACAATCCGCGCGGGAGATTCAGAAACGCGTAGGAGACCTTGGCAGGCATTTAAACGCTTATCAGGATTACATGGCCAAGCTTGGTTTGCATCTTAATACGACAGTCAGCAGTTACAACAACGCGGGTAAGGAATTTGAAAAAGTTGATAAGGATGTTGTTAAAATAACTGACGGCGAAGTCAGTATTAAACCTGAACTGCCGGACGTCGAACGCCCGAAAAATTTTGATGAAAACAAATCCAATATCAAAGTGAGGATCAAAGCGCCTGACAGAGATGAACAATTGATGACCGATTAATTCCAAGTAGATATCATGTAGATTTCATGTGGACTTCATGTTGATTGGATGCAGAAATTTGAAATCCACATGAAATCTACATGAAGTAGCTCTAGCTTTTTCGGTGTAAAAATGTTATAATATAATGACTTATTAAAATCGAAATTCGATCCTTCGGCAAGCTCAGGACGAAAATCGAAAAACAATAAAAATGCTCAAAAAAATATTTCTAATCACACTACTGCTTATAACGTTATCAGGCGCGTTTGTTTATGGTCAGCCAATAGTTTTGGCGCAGGCAACAGGTACGCCCAGTACAGAGCTACAAAGTCCAGAATTCATGTTTGATTTAGGTACCACTATAACGCATAAAGACATTAAGACACAAAGCTGGATACGGCAGGGGATAAATTATTTATTTGACCGTGCTATTACAATAATGGCTGCCATAGTAGGCTCAGTAGCTGTATTGATGATGGTGGTTGGCGGTTTTATGATGATGTTTGCGGGAGCAAAAGAAGAATCGTATAAGAAAGGTCAAGGAATGATTATAAGAGCTGGCATTGGCCTTGTTGTTGTTTTAGGCGCTTACATATTGGTTACAACCGTACAGCTTCTTATAACCAGTATATTTAAATAAGCAAATGAAATTTATAAATATAAAATCAATTTTAAGTACAATTATAAAAACCTTTTGCGTAATCGGAGCAATAGTTTGTTTTTCTCTACCTATATACGCACAGGATACAAATGTGCCTTTGTTTGCCGACGACCCATCGCAATGCGGATATGATTATGAAGCGCCTAGGCCGACGAATTGTCTTTTTCTGGAAGAACCTATTGGAGGGAAAGCAAATTGGGATCTTTACACTGTTCATTGCGCAGAAAGGCCAAGTAAAACTGCTGGCAAGACTGAAAGCCAGTGTAAATACGTCTTATGGAACGGCGGTTCGGTCCCACAGGGTGACAGGGGGCCACTACAGGCAATACTTACATCAACGCCAAGCAGGCCTTACGAAGGTCCTTTTGGGCTTTTATATAGCTATGTCCAACTTATTTATACGTATATGTCGGGTTTAATTGTCGGAATATCCGTTTTGTTTGTGGTTATAGGCGGTATACAAATGTCCACAGCAGGCGGTGAACAAACTAAATTTGATGCAGGCAAGAAACATATTACTCATGCGATAGTTGGTTTGATTATATGGTTTACAGCGTCTCTTTTACTTTATACGATAAATCCGACATTCTTTGCGTTCTAAAACTACATGAAAAAATACAATGACTCCTGTGCTGTAATGTCACGACCTGAGAATGACCCTGTTGTATAAAAAATGAAAAAATACGATGACCTTTATGTCGTAATGCCGTAACCTTATTTTAATCCCTGATGTATAAAATGTGAAAAAATATGAAAAAACTTAGTACGGTATAACAAAATTTTTTAAAATTTTAAACAACCTCAATTAGCCAAGCTTCGTGAACACAGCGCAAAAAATCATAGTATTTTTTCAAATTTTTCTATAATATAATGAATAAATTTAAACAGATTTTAATCACCGAGTTAGTTATTCTGATTTCCTTTTTACCATTAAACTCAGTAATGGCTTTTACCAGCTCCGAGACAAAGCTTACCAAACCCAGAGGTGAAAATATCCTGCCCAGTCCGCAAATACTCGAATCAACAAATATCCAGGAAAGTTTTATTTTTAGCAAAGTGATCCCTTTTGTTATCACTTATGCAATAGGTCTGACAGCAGCACTGTCTGTTATAGGTATAATCATAGGCGGTTACCGGTATATATTTGCTTTAGGAGATACAGAAAAATTTAAGAAAGCGCAAAACACGATTTCGATGGCTTTATTAGGACTTATACTTGCAATAACTGCTTTTGGCATAGTTAAAATAATAACATCTTTAAAATTTGGTTAATGTATCATTCCATATTTAAATCAAGGGCCAAACAATTATGTATTCTTATTTTTTGCTCGATTTTTTTTGCCATTACTTTAAACGTGTATGCGGATTTACGGGATAATCGTGAAAATTTTGTAAAACTTTATTCAAGCACGAATGACGTTGATGAGCAGCAAAAAATACAGGTTGAAATCGAAATGATCGATAGGCAAATAGCTGTTCAGGATTCATTTGCTTCAATGAAAGCCCGTGTTGACGCATTGCTTCCCACAGACACGCGCAGAGACAGCGCCAAGTCGATGCTTGGTCAAGCTGAAACAGCCGTTAATATTTTTATAAATATGCCAGTTGTCGATGAACGCCTTGATCTTAATCCTTATAGGTCTAACGAAACATTTAACACATATGAAAAAAATGCAATAATATCTATCAGTAATGTTAATAAAATATTACTAGCCCCTCCTAAGCCAGGCGCAGTCCCTGAAGGTAGAATTACTGAAGATTTTATACCTTATATAATACGCCTATTTTTCAGATTTGCTTATTTAGCCGTATTTGTTTCATTTGTTATCTCGGGCGTTATGTTTGTGACGGCATACAGCGCTGAAGAAAGAGTCACAAGCGCTAAAAAAATATTGTATTATAGTATAATAGGTGCCGCTCTTGTGACACTTGCTTTTGCAATAGTTAAAGCGATTACCAACATCAATTTTTTTGGATTTATATAACTAATAGTTTATCAAGTTGTTTATCTATAGTTTATCTGATTATTTATCAAAATGTTTAAACTACTAGCTAAACAACCTGAGTAAAGCAACTTGATAAACAACATGATTAACAATATGAACTAAGAATATGAAAAAATACTTCTACATCCTTATAGGCACAATACTTCTTTTTCCTATTTATATCCCAAACGCCCTTGGGATAGATCTTAAGACTTTCGAAAAATCTGTTTTTCGCCCTATAAATTTACCTCCAGGCACATCCACGGTATACACAACCCCGGAAGCAAAAATCATTCTTATCCTGAATTTTGCCATTAATCTGATTTTATATGCATCTGGCAGTGTTGCTGTAGTTTTTTTAATAGTCGGTGCAATCCGGCTTACAACTTCATACGGAAATCAAGAGCATGCGGATGCCGCAAAAAAAACGATTAAATACGCCATAATAGGCTTGTTAGCCGTAATTTTGTCTTACGCTATAGTGACAAATATTATAGATCTTTTATTCAGAGCTACGGTGTAACTATAACGAAATAACGACGTAATAAACTTACGACTTGCACTTGAGACTTAAGATTAGATGTTGTATCGTCGTTTCGTCCATTCTCCGTAGTATATGTCTTTGCATTACATTAAGATTTCACTGTAAATACAAAACAGCATATACTACGAAGGATGAATTATTTCGTCGTATCATTTTTATATGAGTAAATTTTACATTACAACTGCGATTTCTTACGTCAATGCACCTCCGCATATGGGGCATACGCTTGAATTTGTTTTAACAGACGCTATAGCCCGTTATAAAAGGCTGATGGAGAATGATGTGTATTTTCTGACAGGAACAGATGAGCATGGTGTTAAGAATTACAGTACAGCAAAGAAAGCCAATATTGATACTCAGACTTTCGTAGACAGAAATACCCATATTTTCCAGGAACTGAAGGGAATTCTTGATTTATCATATGATGATTTTATCCGCACAACCGACAGAAAACGCCACTGGCCTGCTTGCCAAAAACTTTGGAAAGAATTAATGGCGAAAGGGGATCTTTATGAAAAAGAATATGAAGGCCTGTATTGCGAAGGCTGCGAAGCGTTTATGGCGATAAGGGATCTTGTGGACGGCAACTGCACAATTCACCAAAAACCCCCAACGCTGGTAAAAGAAAAAAACTATTTTTTCAGATTATCAAAATACAGCGAAAAGATCGGAAAATTAATCCAGAGTGATAAATTGATGATACTCCCATCTTCAAGAAAGCATGAGATTCTGAATGTCATAAAAGAAGGCCTATATGATGTAAGTTTTTCACGGCCTAGGGATGTACTTCCGTGGGGAGTCGATGTCCCAAATGACCCGACTCAGGTTATGTATGTCTGGTGCGACGCTTTGACAAATTACATATCTGCAATCGGATATGCTGATAATTCAGATTTATATAAAAAATTATGGCCTGCTGATTTACATGTTATAGGGAAAGATATCGTGCGCTTTCATGCAGGCGTCTGGATAGGAATGCTTCTTTCCGCTAGCATAAAACTTCCTAAAGCAATCCTTGTACATGGTTTTATAACCCATAATGGCGAAAAAATGAGCAAATCCCTGGGCAACGTTATTGACCCCATTGAAATCGCCAATAAATACGGCGCTGACGCCCTTCGGTATTACCTGATACGCGAGATTCCAAGCGGTAGAGACGGCGATTTTAACGATAAATTATTTATAGAAAGATATAATTCTGATTTGGCCAATAATTTAGGTAACCTGGTAAACCGCGTACATTCCCTTATTTTGAGGAACAATCTATCTGACTTCAGGTTTGACCGTTATTTTGAATCTTATAAGGAAAAAGTTGATGAAACATGGCAAAAATATGTGGTGGATATGAATGAATACAACCTTCATGAGGCTATTTTCCATGTCTGGCGGCTGATTGATTATGTAAATAAAAAAATTGATGAAGAAAAGCCATGGTCACTTTTAAAAACAGATCCTGAACGGGGTAAGGCGATACTTTTTAATATATTGGAGGTGATACGTCATATAAGCATTATGCTAACTCCTGTAATACCAAGAAGCACTGCAAAAATACGCCAGATATTAGGCCTTCCTATAGAAATCGATCAGAAAGCTGAAAACGGCTGGGGGGTAATGACACGATGGGATAAATTAGGCGAAGGGTCCATTATATTTCCACGCATAGAAATCAGCAAATAAAAGACGATTTTAGGATAGTTATCGGAAATAAAATTTATTTTTTTAAAAATAATATGAAGGAATACAGTGATTTTGACCCCTCAGAAACTCCTGAACAAGAAAAATTGACAAAACAAATTCTGGATAAAATTGAGCGTCCCCGAGGTTGGCGTCCTTCTGAAGGACAAGAAAATAATCTGGAAGATAATACCCCGGAGGAATTTGCCGAAACTCATCGAGCTGTGACTCCAAAGGGCAGCTTCGTTCAAGGCACGCCCCATCTATTTGATGGGACAGAAGAGACCAAAAACTATTTTGAGAAACATCTTGTCCCACAAGTCCTTGATTATGTGCGGAAAGCTGTTTGCATGGGCAAGAAAGTCACTTTCTTGGCAGAGAGTGACCCCCGCTGGACAGATGAACAGCTTAAAGGAGGAAGTTATGGTGCGGGGGCTGAAGATGATGAGCAGTTTCAAATGGCCCGCAAATTAAAGGATGAGTTTGGAGACAAGGTCGAGGTGAAATTCTGGGATGAGTATGATGGCAAACCTGGCAGCAAAGTGGATAGAGAAAAGGTCCGGAAAGAAACGGGCATCAGTGACTTACTTGTTCGGACAGGACTGGTCATTGATAAAATGGGGCAAGGGGAGGATTTGGAAGGTCTGCGAAAAGATGGGGATCTCACACCGGAAATAGAGGATTACATTGAAAAGGAGCATGGAGTCAGTTTGCAAGAAAAGAAAATTCTTTCGGAAGAGGATAGATTAAAATTGTACTACATAGCTTTCCCGAAAGATGTTGGAGAAAGTCATTCAGAACCATCTCCAGATACGCCTTATTCGGCAATTACGACCTATTTCAATTACGTCAGGGACCGAAACCTCCTGGAGAAGATCAAGCGAATAGAAGATGCAGGTGGTATTGCTGTCATCACCCCTGGAGCATCCCATGCTTGGGAATTGAAGGGGGCGATAGAACTGGCATAGCAACAAGCAGGTTGAAAAAAATAAAATTTTAAATCCGATAACAGCGCGTAGCTGATAATGAATATAAAATAAAAGTATAATTAGATATTGACAAATTTTGTATTTTATGGTAAATTTATAGCGCTCATAAATAATTGAAGATTCCTCTCGGATATGATATAATATATAACTAATATGCACATAGAATATAAGAAGGAAATCAAAGGAATGCAGATAGAAAAATTCTCCATTTCTGAGAAATTTTGGCAATTCATACGTTTCTGCGTAGTGACCGGCATAATCTTTTCAGTTTCCTTTTTTGCGCTGAATTTCAGCGCTTATAAGGAGATTTTTTCCGGAGTCCTTAATCCAGGCGAACAGGCAAAAGCCCAGGAGATCCTGGAAAGCGCCACACAGGAGGGGAGTAATAAATCTGATTCCTCATTTTTGCTCCTTCTTCCTGATAAGAAAAGTGAACTTAAATCTTTTGAATGGGTTGACATTCCTGTAGTTCCGACTGACAACCGTTTAGTTGTTCCAAAACTCGGCAAAAGCATTCCATTAGTAAATATGAGCGTTGAAAATATTGAGGGAGAAAATTGGAATGATTTGGAAAAACAAATACAAGATGGATTGAAGCTAGGTGTCGTTCATTATCCAGGAACTGCCAAACCCGGCCAGTATGGGAATGTATTTATGACAGGCCATAGCTCATATTATCCATGGGATCCGGGTAAATTTAAGGATGTTTTTGCTACTTTGGGTAAATTAGAAGTCGGTGATCGTTATTATGTATATTATGACCAAAAGAAATATACGTATCAGGTAGTAGATAAAAAAGAAGTTAAACCTAATAATGTTGATGTTTTAAGCCAGCCCACTGATAAAAAGATATCGACCTTAATGACGTGCACACCGGTTGGAACGACATTAAGACGATTGATAATCACCGGGCAACAGATAGGTTAAAGTAATGATTGGGCCGGTATCTGATATATATCCCGCATAAGATACATTGTACGGGATTTCTTTTTAAACCTAAATATCTCCCCTTCTTATTTATGATTTGTGAATTGTGATTTGTGAATTAAATTACGGAATGTAAAATTTTAAAAATGACAATCATAAATCAGAAATCACAAATCATAAATGTTTAGACCTGCATAATCCCGATTACTTTCCTCAAAACCTTCTGGATAACGGTTTCATCCCCTGCTAACTCAATACCCATATTAACAAGCGCTAAAGGGATAATATCTTCCCTTTCTTTTATTTTTTTGGTCTCATCGATTATATTCCGTAAATTTTTCGGCGTAAGATATGTTGACTGTGGATTATTTCCGAAATGCAATTTATTAAACCATTTTTTATTATTAAGTGCATCTCGTATTTCTGGAAGATAGGTGCCACCACCTGATAAAAGAATTTTAGATGGCAGAACATCAACTTGCATAAATTCCGATAATGCAAGAATCACTCCTTCTAACCAAATATCCACATCGTCATTTATTATATCGTTTATGATTTTTTTCGATTTCTGTTCCAGCCGGTCAGATGTATAGGCGTATTTTAATTTTTCCGCTTCATCAAATGATATATTTAGTTCAACCGATATCCTTTTTGTGAATGTCCGCCCACCGATTCCAAACATTTTTGTATTTGTAACAGAACCATTTGTAACGATTGCTATATCAGTACATCCACCTCCCACATCTATAAAAATGGCCGAAAGTTCCTCCTCTTCAAAATTCAGGCATTTGGATAATGCGAATGGTTCTGAAATTATCCCTAAAAGTTCAAGCCCGAGTTCGTCTGCGATATTTTGAAGGGCCGCATAATGATTTAACGGAGCGAATGAATTAAAAAGCGACATCTGTACCTCTTTACCCTGAAACCCCATGAGGTTAGTGACTTTATAGCCATCGACCCTGACATCCACAATGGAACTATTTATCAGTTTTACATCAATCTCGGGATAACCAGTCTCTTCGCTAAGCATTTTTCTTGCTTCCGCAAAAGCTCTCCATTGAAGTTTGTGGACAATATTCCTTAATTCGGAAACGTTGATCTTTGAATTAGGATCCTCTCTTTTATAAGTCAATGTCGATGTCGCCCCTTTAATAAATTCGCCCGCTATACCCATCACAAGCTGTTGAGGCTGAATACCGGCTTCATGCGAAGCGATCTGAATGGCTTTTTTAGCGTTCCTTATAACACTCGCGATATCTGTGACATTGTTATTCTGCATGTCGCTTACCCGCTGATGCACCTTGCCAATACCTTTCACGACACCGCGTTTTCCTATCACTTCGCCGCTTATGCTTTGTTTTTCTTCGATTGTGAAAAGTATGGCTTTTATGTTTTCTGTGCCGATATCAAGGGCGATTATGGCTTTTTCCTGTGGTTTCCTCCTGAAAAATTTAATGTTCATGATCTATGGGGGCTCCTATTGTTGCTCCAATTGGCGCTCCAATGGGAGTTTATATTTGCGGGTTTCAATTGTAATGGATTAAAGTTCAAATATCAATTTAGTTTCTTTAGTTTCCTTTTTTCGCTAAGCAGTTCCAGATAGGTTTTATTTTCAAAATCTTGCTTACTGAACCCAAGCCTGCGGAAAATATCATTTAACTTTTTTTTGGCTTGAGTGATTTCAGATTTTGAGCCGACTAGGATTTCGATCTCTAGGAAATGCCCAAGGCTTTTGACGTAATGTAATTCTAATTGAATATTGCCATGCCTATAAATTACCCCGTTTTTTTCTTTTTTGATTTTGACTTTAATGCCAATTTTTGACAGAAATTTCCTGAAATCTTCAGTTTTTTTTAGTGGTATTTCAATTTCGTCATTTACCTCTATCCCCTGCTTGCGTTTTTTAATCTTGAAAGTCAGAATTCCTTTGCCGTTTTTTTCA
>Ga0315276_10000078_pt1 | contig 72877 bp, 49 predicted proteins | sample YL17G05_0_MG_FD_204542 | JGI IMG/M metagenome (GOLD analysis project Ga0315276, IMG submission 204542) | Sediment microbial communities from Yellowstone Lake, YNP, Wyoming, USA - YL17G05_0 | ecosystem: Environmental > Aquatic > Freshwater > Lake > Sediment | place: USA: Wyoming | collected...
TTCCTGTGACAAGATTATTCCGCTGCGACCAGAACAACCACCTCGGCTCCAGTTGACCAAGACCATTAACGGTGTCCATTACATAACTTCCATAACTTGGATAGGGCGGTAATGCGTAAGGATAAGACTCCAGGTCATCCAGAACCAGTTGCCAGTTGCCAGATACTTTGTCCGCCCGAACATTGGGCTTGACCAGCAGATGCACGTTACTGTCTCTGTGTTCCATAGCATAACTCGGATAACCCGGGGTTGAATAACCACCAGTATTATTAGTAATCCCTTCCAGTTGCAGTTTCACCATCACTTGCGAGTTATGGGCGTCGATACCGCTCAGGGTCGTCTCGGCTATCTTCCGGGAGTTCATCATCCCCACCGGAAACTGACACGCCACAAACACCATCCCCATAGTCAGCACCAGCACCGCGAACATGACCTCCATCAGCGAAAAACCAGATTGCCTGCCGCCTCTATTCATCACTCACCCATTCACACAATACTATCAGCTAACGCTGGTAACTATTGCCTCATGCCTCGTGCCTTCTTCCTCACTCACTAATAATCGTACCCATATACGTATTAATCAATATCCGCTCCACCTGCTTACTGCCATGCCGGCCGATAAACGCACTATATCGCTCTCCCGCACCAACCTCCCTCATCGCTGCCGTCACATAAACATACAACCCCAACGCACTTAACTCAAAATCACACCAATCCGCTGAAGTCTTGAGTGGCATATAACCACCATAATTATCTCGATAAAGCATTGAGTTGGCAGTTAGGTTACCAAAAATCGGATCGTTTGGAGCTGTTAAGTCGTCAGGGCGAGCTCCTACACGAACATCAGTACTCACCATCTGCCCGGTTGGCGAAAAAACAATACTGAATGTAGTTGCACCGTTCAGACAACGTAGATAACCATCACTATTGTCATCATCCAAATAAGCATTACGTTCGCTCAATGTAAAACTGTCAACCTCACTGGATATCAGCCCAATCCCCGCCGGCAAAGCAACAGGTTTGGCGTTAGGCGCCGCTGTAAACTTGTTTGCCCCTTCGACAGGATGCGGATTATTTTCGATCAACACCAGGTATTGCTGACCTTTTTCCCAGCCGTCGCGGTCGAACTGAAACCGCACCCCTGCGTATTTCTGATACTTGGCCGCATGCGCCTGCGCCTGGCCCAGGGCGCTCTTGATAAGGTTCCGCGCGGCGCTCATCTTATGCGAGCGGACCATCCCCGGCACGTTTGGCACCGTCAGCGCCGTCAGCAGCCCAACGATCGCCACCACCACCAGCATCTCTACCAGCGTAAAACCAATTGTCCATCGTTTACCAGCCATAATCCCACACTTCCTGTCTCGCGCCTTCCTACACAAGATTATACGGCCGCCAATGCCTCTCGCCCACCGTCTTACCACAAAGATTTGGCACACTGGCACACCGCACCGATGCCTTCCCCCACCACACTATATCAAGCTACAATTGATCTTAGCGCCAAAAATCGTTTACACCGTAAAACGCCCTTTGAGTGTCAAAATCAATGATGCACAATCCTTTTGGCACCGGCGTCATAATTCACTCGAAATTATATCGTCAGCAGTATCAAAAACCCCATCTTCCCCAGCCGAACTGATCAAAGGAAAATTACCCTCCCCCTGCCACTGATACCGCAGCGGATGCCCCCACGCGTCGTTCACCTCAATAAGCGGCCTTTGTATTGCTGCCCCCTCCACGACCCAGTCATTATCATCATTGCTCGTCGCATCGCTCCCCAGCCGATTCAGCATCGCCCGACATTCCGACACACTCTCAAGATACAAATACAACATCTCAATACTCGCCCGAGCACCACGCCTGATTTCCTCTTGCCCAGGGGGCAGCAAATCCAAATCATCCCACGTAAACACTAGGTGCCCGTCCGACATTGGGTCGTTCTTGTCAAACACAAAACTCCCCCCCAAGCCCCCCAAACCGTTATATCCTAACGTAGCATTAAAAGTCTCCACTGACGCCCCATCATTAGCCGGGTCAGGAGGAACTTTCAGTTTGGTAATCCATGTCAACGGATCAACTGGAAAACTAAGACCACTGCTACCACTTCTGACATCCCGGTATTCTTCCAGCACCGCACAGAGCAGGCTGATCGTACTCTTGGTGTTCTTGATCTTGGCCTTGACCTGTACGCTTTGAGCCACCTTGATTATACCGGTAATCAGAATCATAATAATCCCGATAACCACCAACAGCTCTATCAGCGTAAAACCGCGAAGCCTTTTTCCGTTTCTGCTTTTCATTGCTTGTTTCCATCACGCAATTTTATATGGTGGCCTTTACCGCACCGATTTAGTTCCGTCGCTCAAAATTGCAAATATCGTCTTGCGTACCATATTCCCCATCCGGCCCCGCGCTGATCAGCAGAAAACTATCCCGATTATGCGGCCGAGCTGAGGGGCTGCGAAGTTTCACGACCCCCGCGCCGATCCCTGTTCCCGTATCCCAGATATAATTGTAAAAGTCCTCTGCCGTACCAGTATATGGCACAGGGGCAGTCATATTAAACGGATTGGTTATATAGGCATTATCATAATACTTGTAAATATCATGTATGAAATTGCCCCTGGTATTGGCCTTGTAGTACAGGATCGGCCGGGGCTTTTTAACGCTGAAATTATCCAGAATAACCGGAGTATAGGGGTTGCCCCAAACCTTTGGTTCAACAGCGACACCCTCCGGCGCCGCCACATCGGTCATCTCACCAATCTTAACACTGCTGATATCTATGTACGCATCAGCCCGCTGGATAGCATACCCGTTCTGATCGCAAGGTTCTCCACTTGTATTATTATGGCAATAGTAATTCTTTCCCGGAAGCCATTGATAAGAACTGTACCCGTCCTTATCGATACCGAACATCGCCTCCGCCAGCCGATGAGCGCCCACATCGATAAAGCCGTCAGACCATCCAGCATTTACCTCCTGAGCGTCCACGAGACAATATTCCTTTGTTCCATCGTTACGCACTGACGAATCCGGATACCGGCTCTGGTCGTTGCGAAACTGCTCCAGACCAACACCAATCGCCCCAAGAGTAGCCTTCATAGCCATTGTCTTGGCTTGCCTCTTCGCCGCACCGATCACTGGCACCATTATTCCTATCAGCATCGCGATAATGGATATAACCAACAGCAATTCCACCAGCGTAAACGCCTTACCTGTGGTCCGAATATTATTTTTTTTGTTCGCCATTTTTCCAGTACTCCCAATTATGATGTTGAACCGCTGAGCCCTTCAATCATCGACACCATCGGCATAAACAACGCGATCACAATAAAGCCGCAGATCACTCCCAGGAACACCACCAGCATCGGCTCCATCAGGCTCACCAGTGATGCCACCACCACATCTACTTCGTCGTCGTAATTATCCGCGATCTTCGTCAGCATCTTATCGAGATCGCCCGTCTCTTCGCCCACGTCGATCATATTGACCACCAGGGAATCGCACACGCGGGCTTTACGCAGCGGCTCGGCAAACGTCTCACCTCGCCGGATACTGTCATGCACCTTGCCCAAAGCTCTCCGATATACCTCGTTACCGGCCGTCTCCCGTGTTATGCTCAACGCCTCCAGGATCGGCACACCAGCCGCTACCAGCGTACCCAGCGTCCGGGTAAAGCGGGCAATAGATGTCTTGCTGATCAGTTCCCCCATAACCGGTATGGACTTGTTGGCCGAATCCAGCGTAAATCGACCCGTCTCACTAAGACGTATCAGTCGAGTCAGAAAAAATAACCCAAATGGTACGCCAAGAATATACGCCCACCCATATTGCACAGCAATCCAATCGGAAATCTTCAGCAGCGTCAGCGTGACCGCCGGCAGGTTAAAGCCCATATCGGCAAAGATATTCTTAAACTTGGGCACCACATAAACCATAATTCCAAGCACAATACCCATAGCGATCGTCAAAACGGCAATCGGATAAATCATCGCTCCGACCACCTTACGCTTGAGTTTCTGGGCCTTCTCCATAAAATCGGCCAAACGGTTCAATATCAAATCCAACACCCCGCCGGCTTCGCCCGCCGCCACCATACTGGTGTACAACTTGTTAAATGTCTTGGGAAACTTCGCCATCGCTTCCGAAAGCGTAGCGCCGCCTTCCACCTCGTCCGCCACCGCACGACAGACATTCTTAAGCGTCCCCGGCTTCTGCTGCTGTTGCAAAATCCGCAACGAACGCAAAATCGGCAAACCCGCGTCCTGCAGCGTACTCAACTGACGCGTAAACTGTGCCAATACCTTAGTCTTAACCTTGCCTCCCGTACCTCGCGGACGCTTTGGAGTCGCCGTGGCGGACTTCTGCTCCAACTGACCACGACGGCGAGCACCCTTCTCGCGTATCTTCGTCGGAAAATAACCAAGGTTCCGTATCTTGCTGATCGCCTCCTCGTTACTAAGGGCCGTGATCTCAGCCTTGACCTCCTCACCCTTGGCGTTCATTGCTTCATATTGATACGTTGGCATAATACCACCTCGTTTCTTAAAACCTCATCTGCTCTTGAATCCTGTACTCGCCTTAAACTTCCTCCAGTACCGTCTCTTTTACCACCTCTTCGATAGTAGTCAAACCGTCATAGATCACGGAAATACCCGAATCGCGAAGAGTGCTCATGCCTTTCTTAATCGCCTTTTCACGCAGCACATTGGTTGAAGCACGATGCATGATCTCCTCACGTAACTCATCATCAAGTACCATTATCTCGAAAATACCCATCCGGCCGCGATAGCCGGTATTGTTACAATAATCGCAGCCTTTGCCGTAGTACAATTGTTTGCCTGCTATCATCTCCGGTGTCAACTCCAGTTCCATCAGGGCTTCTTCGGTAGGATGGAACGGCGTGCGGCAATTATCACAAATCTTACGTACCAGGCGCTGGCCCACTATACCTTCCAGCGTCGCCGTTATAAGAAACGGCTCCAGACCCAGATCCATCATACGCGCGATCGAACTGGGAGCATCATTCGTGTGCAAAGTGGAAAATACCAGGTGACCCGTCAGTGAAGCCTGCACCGCTATCTGGGCCGTCTCCAAATCGCGAATCTCACCCACCAGGATAATATCCGGGTCCTGACGCAGAATACTACGCAGACTCGTCGCGAAAGTAAACCCGATATCCGAATTCATCTGGCATTGAATAATCCCGTCGATATCGTATTCAACCGGGTCCTCCGTTGTAATAAGTTTTGAACGAATCGTGTTTAGCTCGTTCAAAGCCGAATACAGCGTCGTCGTCTTGCCTGAACCGGTCGGACCCGTAACAATTACAATCCCGTTAGGCTTGCTGATTAGTCCACGAAAAATCACCGTCTCCTTGGGCAGCAAACCCAGACGATCCAAATCCAACTGCACCTGCGCACGGTCCAGCACCCTCAATACCACACTCTCGCCGAACATCGTCGGCAACACCGATACACGCAAATCCACCGACCGACCCTGAACTACTAACGGAATCCTGCCGTCCTGGGGCAGCCGACGCTCCGCTATATCAAGATTGGCCATAACCTTGATTCGAGAACTGATCGCTACCGCAATATGAGCCGGCGGCGGAACCATCTCGTACAACACGCCGTCAATACGATAACGCATCTTGAATTCGTTCTCGAAAGGCTCAAAATGAATGTCCGACGCCTTGTCACGGATCGCCTGCAAAAGCACCAGGTTCAAAAGCCGCTTGACCGGATTGGAATCCGCCATCTCACGCAGTTCGCTCAAATCGATACTCGCGCCGCGATCCTTGAAGTCAGCCAGAAACGCATCGTCCGCAATCTCTCCAATTAACTCGTTAATGTTCTCTGTCTGGCCACTGTAATAACGCGCCAGGGCATCTTCCAACCCCTTCTTCTCGGTAATCATCGCCTTGATGTTATAGCCCAGCAAAGTACGCAGATCGTCCGTCGCGCGAAAATTATCCGCCGTATCTATCGCTATCGTCAGCGTCTGGCTGGCCGCATCGAACTCCACCGGAAATACCCGATAAGTCATCGCCATTTGAGCCGTCAACTGACTGGCAACCTCTTCGGGTATGTCGATATTACTGATATCTATGTACGGCATTCCCAATTGAAACGCCAACGCCAGGTTCAGATCCTTCTCAGCAACATAGCCCAGATCGAGCAATATCTGTCCGATTGGTAACGCCTTGCCGGACTCCTTTTGGACGCTCAACGCCTGGTGAATCTTATCACGGGTGATCTTGCCCATCTTGATAAGGACTCGCCCCAACGGACGCCCTTTAAGCTGCTTTATTGGAGGCATGACTGCCATAAACACATCCCCTCAAAAATATCTCTTACCACACAGATTATACCGCCTTTGACCCCAATCGGCCACTTCACAGGCTGGAAAACTTACCCCCCCCAGGTATCTTACCGGCCCAGGGCGGGATGCCGGGGCCTTGCCACACGCCTTACTCTAATTTTTGATCCACCGGCTTGGCGGCTTGCTGATCTTGAGGTTGCTGCACCGACAGAGATTGACGGGTCACCTTGTCCAGCCTTTCCCTTATTTGATTCGGATCACGGGCATGAGCGATCATCTCCGCCTTGTCGATCTTTTTCTCTTGGTATAACCGCCACAAATGATCGTCCATCAACTGCATATCGTATTTCTTCCCCGTTTGAATAGCCGAATTTATACGGTAGGTCTTGTTCTCTCGGATCAGGTTAGAAATCGCCGGGGTAATCACCATAAACTCATACGCCGCTACCCGTCCCTTACCGCCGATCCTCCTGCATAACGTCTGACTCAGCACCGCGACCAGGTTGATCGACAACTGCACCCGAATCTGTTCCTGCTGATTAGGCGGAAAGGCGTCTATAATACGCGTAATTGTACCCTGGCAGCCGGTAGTGTGCAGTGTACTGAACACCAGGTGACCCGTCTCAGCCGCACGAATCGCTGCTTCTATGGTCTCCAGATCACGCAACTCACCAACCAGTATAACATCCGGGTCCTGACGCAACACACGACGCAACGCCTCGGCAAAAGAAGGAACATCCACACCCACTTCACGCTGATTGATAATCGATTTCTTGTGATATTGATAATACTCTATCGGATCTTCCACGGTCACAATGTGCTGTTCCATGTTCTCGTTTATGTAGTTAATCATGGTCGCCAGCGTCGTGGTCTTGCCCGATCCCGTCGGACCCGTCACCAAAAACATACCCTGAGGCCGACGACACAACTCCGCCACAATCTTCGGCAAACCAATATCCTCAAACGTCAGCAACTCGTTCGGAATCAAACGCAACACCAGGGACAATACGCCACGCTGACGAAACACCGAAACACGAAAACGACCCTTATCGCCGAAGGCAAAACCAAAATCCGTCGTTCCTCCTTCCTGCAACTCCTGCTGATTGCGATCCGGCGTAATACTCTTCATCAACGCCGCCGTATCATCGCCGTCCAGAACCTTGGTATCCAGACTACGCAATCCGCCATGCAAACGAAGCACCGGCGGCCGACCCGTCACAAAGTGAATATCTGATGCGCCTTGCTTGACGCACGTTTCCAAAACTCTGTCGATATGAATCCTTGACATCCTTGGTTACCTGTCAAAAAATAGGAAAATTGTTTACCTTTATACTAAAAAGCGGGTTTTGTTAAGCGGCCTAAATACTTTAACTCCTTGTACTTACGCAATCGTCAACTTCGATACGCCAATGTACCTGCCGTACATCGATAGTTCTTCTCAGTCGTCAACAAGGGATGCGTCCATTTGGGCGTGGCGGGCCACTTCCTCAATGGTGGTAACTCCTTCAAGAACCTTTAGTTTGCCATCTTCCACCAGCGGTCGCATCCCACTGGCAATCGCCGCCGCCCGAACCCGGTTGGTTGGCGACCGTTTGAACGCCAATTCGCGTATCTCCGAATTCATCAGCATCAACTCAAAAATACCCTGACGACCGTGATACCCACTGTTATGGCAACGCTTACATCCGGCGCCACGATAAAATTTCTTATTGCCCAGGTTCTTTCTATCAAAACCCAACAGCCTCAAAAATTTCTGATCGGGCTCGGTGTCCTCGACTTGACAATCCTTGCAAATTAGCCGAACCAGCCGCTGCGCCATGATCGCCTGGACCGCACTGGCTACCAGGAACGGCTTGACACCCATGTCTATTAAACGAGTTATGGCGCTTGGGGCGTCGTTGGTATGCAGAGTACTAAAGACCAGGTGTCCTGTCAGTGCCGCCTGAATAGCGATGTCCGCCACCTCCTGATCACGAATCTCACCGACCAGAATTATGTTGGGCGCCTGACGCAACATAGATCTTAAAATCGAGGAAAAAGTAAACCCGATTTCGGTTCGCACCTGGCACTGGTTCATTCCGGCAAAGTTGTATTCCACCGGATCTTCCACGGTAATGATCTTCTTGTCCGGCCGATTCAATACCTGCAGGGCTGAATACAACGTCGTCGTCTTGCCCGAACCGGTCGGTCCAGTCACCAGAAAAATGCCGTTAGGCCGCTTGATGATCCGCAGAAACCGTTGATAATCGTCCTCAGCAAAACCCAGCGCCCGAATGCCGACCAGCACCGATTCCGGCCTTAAGATACGAAGTACAATACTGTAACCGTGATAGCCTGGCAGTGCGCTTACTCTAAAATCGATGTCAGTTCCAGCGACTTTTTTCTTGATACGGCCGTCCTGAGGAAGACGTTTTTCGGCGATATCCATTCCCGACATAATCTTAAGTCTTGTCAATACAACAGGTTGCAACTGTTTGGGAATATTGTCCCGCTCGGCGCAGACCCCATCGATACGATAACGCACACGCACCCGGTTGCTCATTGGCTCTACATGAATATCCGAGGCCCGAAGCTTGACCGCTTCGTCGATGATCCTATTTATCAGCTTGACGATTGGGGCTGACTCTTCGTCCAGATTTTTCGCTTCCAATACGTCAAGGTCGATAGAAGCGTCGATGGAAGCATCGATGGAACTCTGTAGCTCATCGACAGTTGCGTCAATAGATGATCCGATCTTATCCAGGAAGGTGTCTATATAGCGTTTTATCTTGGTCTTGGGCGCCAGGGCACATTCCAGTTCGGTATTGAGTCTGAACCGTAACAGGTCCATGGTGTCCAAATCCAGCGGATCGTGGATAATGACCTTCAAACGGCCGTTTTCCCTGCCCATCGGCAGAACCAGATGGCGACGGATCAACTCATCTGGTATAAGTTCCAGGGCGGCCATGTCAACCACATTGTGGTCGAGATCGACGTATTCGAGGTCGAATTGGGTGGCCATGGCCTTGGTGACCTGCTCCTCATCGACGAGATTCATTTCCACCAGCGCGTCGCCGAGGCGGCGATGCGTGCTTTTGGCGAATTTTATGGCATCGTCGAGGTCTTTTTCGCTGACGACGCCCCAGGAAAGCAGGATATTGCCTAGTTTTTTACGTTTTCTAGCCATTTTTAAAGACTGTTTTTAGTTCATAAGTTGTTGTATTAACTAAGGATAAACAAAGGTATGTCATGACGGTCCTCTAGGTCGGGCGCGGGTCAGGAATTTACGCGGACCGTAATTGCTGGGGTGAAACAAACATAAGCATCAATCCACCATCGTATTTTATACTAAAGATATATGCCACGTCAAGATAAAAGCGTTTGTATTTACCTGAATCGGCTTTATGCGTGCTTTGTGGGTAGAAAATGGCTTTTTATGTGGTCAAAAACCGGCGGGGGATCGGCTGCGGCCGGGATCGGTGGGACGGTGTGGTCGATGTGGCTGTGGGTCAGCGGGGCGGTTTCCAGGTGGGAGGGAATTAACGTTTGTAAGTCGTTATTTTTGGTTCGGCGGGAATGAACGTAACTCCTTATTTTTCGTTGTGGGGAATTGATGTAAGTGCTTATTTTACGTTGCTGGAATTGATGTAAGTGCTTATTTTTGCGTAACGATTATAACGATTAGGTAAGATAGGTAAGAAAAAAGTGCGAAATTTGGATGAATTCTGATGAAAAGTGATGTGGTTTGTACTATGTTTGCACCCACTTTGCACTATGTTTGCACTATGTTTGTACCATGTTTGTACTATGTTTGCACTATGTTTTGATGAAAAGTCAACCACCAGGTCACTAAGACGGGAAGGACACGAAGATTTTAGAAGACAGGAGGAAAGAGGGCGGACCACTTAGGGGGGAGGGGGGCGGAAGAAGGCAAGAGGCAATAGGCACTAGTAAGAGAGAAGAAGGAAGAGGGCGGAGTTGGAGGGGCAGGTGAAGCTGGAGTCGGGGGGAAGGGGCAGAAGTCAGATTTGAGATTTGAGATTTCAGAGGTCAGAGGGCGGAGTTGGTGTGGGCGTGAACCCGGAAATGTTCTGGTGGCGCAGAAGCTTGTCTTGCACGGAATGAGTTGGTGTGATTTTTTTTGAAATCAGGCTTGCTAAGTGACCGATAATGCATATACTTAGGTGGATCGTTGCGCGGAAGTGATGGTATTGTGTGGCAGGAAGCGAATTCTAATTAAAGACCCTAAGCCGACAAGGGCCGGGGCTAAGCAGGTTAAACATAAATTTGAATACAACGAATTTTATGACCATTCCTCGCTTTCGCAGGGACAAGCTTGCGCAAGATTTCAGTTGTAATTGCCTAAAATAACGGTGGGACAGTATGACAGAACCAGTCATGTTCTTTCGAGGTTTACCGCAACCGCCCTTTGAGCATCCAGCCGCCCGCAAAGGGTTGTTGGACGACCTGAAGGTCATCATCGGTTTGTCGGATGGGCAGGTCGCTGAGCTTCATAAGCATCTGACCGAAGCCAAAGGATTCCTCGATCCAAAGGCTATGCTGTCAACTATCCGCAGGGTTGTCGAAGACACCAACGCGGCAGAAGCGGTGCGGAGGGTTCTTAGAAATATTGGCCCGTCCCAGGTCAAGCGAATGGTCGCAGCTTTGGAGGAGGGGCGGGACGAGGAGGATTTCCCCTTTGACAAAGCGCAGTTCAAACGTCTGAAGCAGAGATTGGAGAAATTGATTCAGCCCTATCCCGCTCTGGCCCGGTTCCAGAAGGCTGAGCGTTTGGTGAATATTACAGGGCAGCAACTGGAAACGGTTGAGTTGATCTGTGACCTCAGACCGATTTTCGACGAGAGGCGGGAGAATGTCGAAGGGATGATGCCCTATACTCGGTTGCACATTGTCGCCACTGGTGAGGACGGTCTGCCAAAACCCTTTGAAGTAGAGTTGACATACCAACAGGTAAGCGACTTGGCGAAAAAAGTGGAAAAGGCAAAGAGCAAGCTTGAGGCCCTGCGTCAATCTATCGAAACGTGGCTGCCCGGCGGGTTGCCGGATTTGCCGTTGACCCGCATTCCTCGAAAGGAGTCGAGCGATGACTGATAAAGCAGCAGAGCATGATGTGAGTCAGTTACAGCCAATGCAGCAAAAGACATATTCAGGCCTAGATAAAATGGAATGGGGGCATGGCTACGGGCACTATCGATACTACATTCCCGCACAAGACCAAATTCATATTCAATTCTCATGGGGGCATGTCAGTGGTACCCTGACAACGGGCAAAGACAGCCAATCCGATTATACTAATGCTCCTCTGGTCCAGAGGTATGAAGAAGCAAAAGCTTTATTTGTCTTGGCGAAACAATTTTTCGAAGAGACGATCAATCGTGATTTGGAATTTGAAGAAAGTTTTGCGGATGAAGAGATGACGTTGTCTGTGGCGGTTGAGGAACAAGGCGATGTTCAAGTCATGGACACTGCTACTGATGATGTTTTGCAATGGACTTCTGACCAACTCGCCTCGGCGATTCTGGGTGCAGAGGCCGAAGCTGACATGCCTCGCCTTCGTGAGATGATCCTGGCAGTTGAGAACACCGGTTTTACTATAGCTCAGAGTGAGAAACTTTCTCCCTGGCTGTTAAGTTTTGCCACAAAATATCGCGATAAGAACAATCCGCAAGATAAGGCCGCTATCTGGTCGGCGATACGTACGGGGGCGTCGATGCTTACTCCGTCGTATGCCGATAGACTTCTTCCGTTGCTGGAACCGGGACACTCCATCGAGACGAGTCTGGTCACAGTGAAGATGATTGGTCGAATCTTCGAGGCCCAGCCCCCAGCAGAGGTAGATAAATACCCGGTCTTAGCCAACGAGGTGCTTCGGATCGCAGAAGCCCTGCTGAATCGGTATGCCATTACGGTAAGTCAAAGTGCCGCCATGGCACAGTTGGTTGTCTATGCGCTTGTGGCGATGGCCAGCAGTAAAACACAACAGATCGTTGAAAGCGTTCGGCAACTAGGTGTGAGTTGGTTCATTCAACAGACGCAGCGTGAACTTCGCGAGCTTCGGGATATTTGGGCAAGTCGCCCTATTCCCGTTGCAGAGCGACCTCTTGAATTGCTGGATAGAGCGATTGAGTCGCTCGCGTGAGAGTGGTTTTCTTGCTTGCGGAGTAGCGTATGCCCACCATTGATTTTACCCAAGGATCTAAAACTTTGTCGCGTTATGATGTTGTGGGGGAGCGAGCCGAGGGTCGGGGACATTTCGTAATACATGTGGGTTTGCTCAATGTGGATAGCCGATCTGTAGAAGCGGGCGATGAGGTGAATGCGGCTCATATGGCACCACCGTTGAAACAGGGGGGTACAATTAAAACACATGTAGCCGGGTACGTTCCCTTGACTGAGGATGAGATTAAAAAGATTGAAACTTGGATCAAGAAAACTGCAGGCGAGTACCAAGAATACGATGTCAGCACAAAAGTACAGTATGTCATTGATCCACCCTGGAAAGACGAGCACGACCCAAACACCGGTGTCCGTCGATACCGTCGATACAGTTGTGTGGGTTTCGTACTCGATGCCCACCATCAAGTGGATATTGAATTGTTGAAAATCGATAAAGATGCACTACCCGATGTTTTTCCGCAGATAATCAATTCTGCATACCCTGATGTCGAACGGCATGCAAGGCTTCGATCTTATTGGGGACTTGAAGGTAACGGTCCGTGGAAGGTAGTACTTGGCGGGTATGTCCTGCATGCGTTGAACCGTCCGACGGATCAGATACGCCGAGAACCATATCAGGCTAAAGAAGGCGACGAGCAATTTTGATCGCTCAACGGACTGCCGCCTCATTTTTCCCACTGTTCGCGGGGGTGACAGTTAAAGATTAAAGATTGTGGTTGCTGATTTTATCGTGTGCTTTTTAAGTTTTTTTGCCAATTCTTGGGCTTTGCCTTTTGTGTATTTATCCAGTTCGGTCCAGAATTTTTTGCTATGGTTTTTGACTTTTGTATGGACTAATTCGTGCAGGAGGACATAATCCTGCAGGTCTGCCGGCAAGAAAGCGATATTTACATTGAGGTTTATATTATTCCTGTCCGAACAACTGCCCCATCTTGTTTTCTGGCAACGGAAGCTCGCCCTATTGTAAGAAAGGCTGTATTTTTCAGAGAAGTTATCGAGACGATTAAATAAATCCACCTGAGCTTTTTCAATATCGATATCCAAGTCAGGCATGTCCCGGCATTGGGTATGTTGATCTATTTTTCGCAGTTGCTTTTGAATCCAGCAACTTTTTGATTTTAGGAATCGTTCAGCGTCACTTAAGCTGCCGCCTCCTGGAATAGTCACCGTGATAGTTTTGTCATGGCGAACAGTAATTCGCTGGTATTTTGCCCTGGACGATTTGGCAAAAGTAACCAGGCCCAAATTATCGATATGAACAGATAAAGCCATATACTATTTATTCGTTTCCTGTTCTTTGAGCCAATTTACCGGTGCCCGGTCGTCTGTGAGCACTTTTGCGTTCGGGTCCGGCAGTATGTCCGGTTTCAACTGTTTGGCGACCGTGGTCATATCGAATGCGAGCTTATGTTTTTGCTGGAGTATTTTCGCCTGAGCCAGGGCCTCTTTGACGGTAAGCGTTGGGGCGGTTTTCCCGGGCGCTACCAGCATGGCATTTCCGGAATCGATGCCAACAAACACCTGGCAGCGATCGAAAACAGCTAAGAAGGTTTTAAGCTCCGCATCAAAAAGCCGGTTGGAGTAAAACACATTCGCAACGACTACGCCATCCTCAGCGAGAACACCTTTTACCTCCGTAAGAAACTCCTTTGTCATCAGGTGGAATGGGATATAGTCGCTGTTGAACGCGTCCAGGATAATGAGGTCATATTTCGGCACCGGGTCACTGCGGAGTTGTTTTTTTATAAACATGCGTCCATCGGCGATGTGCACCTTTAGCTTATCATTTTCGCGGAAGCTGAAAAACTTTGTTGCTATCGCCGGGACGTCCGGGTCTATTTCCACGACATGAGTCTCAAGCGATGGGAAGTAGTATTGCATCTCCCGCGGGATCACCCCGCCGCCCAGCCCCAGCACAAGCATCCTGTTCGGCTGCGGTTTGTAGAGCAATCCACAAAATGACATCCTGGTGTATTCCAGCATGTGCCGCCGTAAATTACTCAGGTCAATCTGGCTCTGCACATCGACGGACTGCTGCCTGCCGAACTGAAGACTTACTATATTGGCGTATTGGTAAACGGATATGCGGTGATAGAGCGAATTTTTTTTGTAGATCAGTTGGCCAATGCTGTCGGCAATTGCTACGTCAATGAACAACGACTGCAAAAAGACCGCAACACAAGACGTCAAAATCAGGACTACTTTGAGTATGCTGTTTTTCATTGTCAGCCTTCCTTTCGAGTTACCTCGTCGATGCCGTATAACATTCTTCCAGCTTGCACTGCCGCTTGTAGCAGAATTGTTGCGCCAAGAGCCGCCAGGACAGCCCCCGAGATACAGATCGTGAGCCGCATAGAAAAAAGCACAAGGTAGAAAGCTGTTACCAGGCAACCCGCGAAACTGGCCAGGGTGGATAAGGCAAGCACCAAGCCTGTATTAAGCCCGGAATCACTCGCTCGTGTCGTCAGCAGGCGTACCGCGGTGGGCGAGACCGTTCCAAGCAGTAAGGTCGGCGTGCCAAACAGAATAAGAGCGGCTAAAAGCGAGCCCCATTTCTCGTCTAGGCCAATATTGAATATTCTGTCGCATACAGGCTCTATGAAAAATGGCATAGCACACAGCCAGGCACCGGCTACCATCAGGTTGATGCCAAGTATCTGCTTGCTGTTGGTTTTTCTGGAAAGCCATCCGCCGAGCATGTATCCGGCCGAAAGGCTCAGCAGGAAAACCCCAATCACGCTACCTGTCACCACGTACACGGCACTACCAAAATAAGGGGCGAGTACTCTTACTCCCAGTATCTCCAGTTCCATCACAAACCAACCGCAGGCGCACGCAATAAGGATGATCGCAACGTCGCGAAGTTTGCGTCTGTTTGCCCACCCCGTCTTTTTGGATGATTGACGCTCCATCTAATCGATATTCTTCTTTCGATGTTTGCTTGGCCAGGCTACCAATATTCCTTTCCAGATATTTTACTCTATAAGTCCGGGTCGTGCAATGGTCTTCTGGAAATCGGCACAGCTCACATCCGAATATGTGGGGAAATAGCGCCTTTGCCGCCCCTTTTGGGTTCTTGAGATTATTGGTGATGCTGGCCACGCAGTTTCTTCAAGGATTTTTTGCTTTATCTAACATTACCACGGTGGGCAGCGGTTTGATAAACTCCTGTCGAAGGCTGTAGGTATAAGCGCCCTGTGTCGGTATCAGCAGGATGTCGCCCGGCTGGATGTCCTTTCCCCAGTAAGCGTAGCCCCACACGTCGTGCGGGGTACACAGCGAACCAAGAATATTGCATTCGGACTCGATGAGATCGGGACGAGACAGGTTGATTACCGGGAAATAGTCTGTTTCGAATCGCTCCCATCCGATAGCGTTTGTGCCGGCATCGGTAATAACCAGGTCGCTTGCCTTTTTGTCCACGACCGTCAACAGCAGGTGCATGGCGTCGTTGCAAAGCCATCTGCCCGGCTCGGCACAAATGCGGCAGGATACGTAAGGGAACAAATACCTCCGCAAAGCCTGAGCGATCTGGTCGGCAAATTCCTCGATGGTGGTCGATGGACATTTGTAATGGCAGGTTGTGGGTCCTGATCGCAATGTGGGCGGGTGGCTTTGCTGTGTACGGGGAGGAGAGTGGAGCCATTCGCCCTGGCCAGGCCAGAATCCGCCACCAATATCAACAAACTCGATCATCGACCGCTGCTCATAAGTCAGTTTGCTGAGAGTATCGCCCAGGGCGGCTATGAAGTTCACCTGGTTGCATGGATCAAGGTTCCAACTCGTATGAAACTGGAGTCCTCGAACAGATACGTTGTCGCATCGCCTGGCGGCGTCGAGGAATTGCGAGAGGTTCTCCAGGGGGATTCCAAACTTGCGCCACAGCCCATTGGTGTCCGTTGTCAGTCTTACCCCGGCACGAATAGAGGCGTTCTTTTCGGCTGATACCCGCTGTAGATGTTCAAGTTCACCAAAACTGTCGATCAATACGGTTGTTCGATCACTGCTTTCGACGGCGAGAGCTAATTCTTTGTTCGTCTTGCCAGGTCCGCTGAAGACGATATCGGCGGCACCGCTGTCGAGAGCAATTTGGAGTTCCAGTCCACTGGAAACATCCAGTCCCAGCCCTGCGTTTACCAGTGTTTTAACAATCTGAGGGTGATTGTTGCTTTTCATTGCATAATAAACACGCACATCGGGCAGGGCCTGACAAAAAGCCCCGGTGAATTGCTCCGCCCGCTCGAACAAAACACTTTCTTCCAGCAGGTATAGAGGCGAGCCATATTTGTGAGATGCTTCCAGGAAGAGCTCTCGGCGCTGCAGAAAGCCACTTACAAAAAGGCTAATTTCCGACTGGTCGAGCGTGGTTGGTTGCTGCCGGTTCAACTTACGTGCAGTTTTCAAGGGGAACTCACTGTCGCACATTGCTGTGTTTTCATTTCGAGCTTTAGTTTAGAGGTAATTTCAATGCACTCATTTTCGATGTTGTCAGAGTCCGAAGGTTCGAAGATAACGTGGCCCAGAAGGCGGGATTCGTAATCTTCAGGCGGCAGGATGACTCGATGCCCCGGACCTCGCTTCAAGTGACACTCCACTACTCGCCGGTCTTCGATCAAGGCTGATGAATCAATCCGCTCGATTTCACCATTGTGCGTTGCGAAGAGACGAGCGCCAACAAGGGGCCGCCACTGCAATGATGTGCCTGAGATGACGGGGCGTCCTTCTGCGAAGTCGAGCGAGCATCCGAGGATGTCCATTCCGCAGCTATGCAACAGCAAAGGCGGAAGACAATCGCCTCCCGGGCGAGGTGCTAATTCAATCATCAGTGCCTGGTTGTCCCGGACGATAAAATCCAACATGCATATAGCCCGCTCCAGGCCCAACGCTTTGGCCGCTGTAAGCAACTGGTTGCAAAGGCTCTTCCTGCCAAGGCCCTGGGGAAGTGTGCCGGGCAGGAGATAGGCCAGGGTTGTTCCAAATGCCTGTTTCGTATCGAGTATTTTTCCGGCGATGCGGCATATTTCCACGCGATTGCCCTCGATCGCGAAATCACAACTGTACTCATCCCCCCGAACAAACTCCTCAATAACAAAGACCTTGCGAGGGTCAACCATTGTTCCGTCGCAAAGGTACGGCGCATACATTCGCTGATCTGAATGGCCGGCCAGTCTGGACCGCAGGGTATCATACGCGAGCACACAGTCATCTTCGGTGGAACATAAGAAGACAAGCTCGCTGCCGCTGCCGGTCAGTGGTTTGATCACGGCAGGGCTGCCTGTTCTGCGAAAAAAGCTCACCGCATCGGAGGCATTATGAACAAGCTCGACATCGGGACATGACAGGCCGGCCTGTCGCCAAATCCGCTTACAGTCGTACTTGCTTCTGCATGCCGCGACAGCTTCGGCTGAAGGGTAGGAAAGCCCAAACGAATGGGCAATAAACGCGGCCGTGGGCATCGACTCGCAGTCGAAACAGGCGATCCCGCTGGGTTCCATCCGCCATTGATTTAAGTGCTTCCGTATCGCGGCGAGGACCTGTTCGGGGTGGCCCAGATCGCACAGTAATTCGGCATCTGAACCGGGCGAAGGCTCCGCAGCCTTGGCACGTTCGCTAACATCGGTGATAAAGATCGCCCTTTGCGGGAATCGCTGGTTGATGATGTGGATGTAATCAGATGTTGTCCCTGTGACTAACACGCGCCTATTGGACATGCCCTGCCTCCCTTAGTTCCAGGTCTTCCGAAGGATGAGTTTCGACCGGACTATTCGAGAGCAGATACAGCGGTCTGGGCGTGAGATGAAAGAGCTGCTTCCATGAAAAATCTCCACAGAGAAAATCAACCAGCTCCAGTCGTTCGCGGCAGGCTCGCTGCATGTGGTGCAGGTTTATCAGTTTTGCCACGCCTGGGTGGTCCCGATTCGTGCCACCACCCAGTAAAGTGTAAACTCCGCGATAGACACACCCCATGTCAACGGCGGCTATTTCTCCGCCGATTATAACAGTCGTCATACGCAGCCATCCTTTGTCATTAAGGTAGTGCATCAGTGTGCGAAAGCCCTCTCGAAAGCGATGGTCGTGGAAATAGGAACGAGCACCAAAACCGCTAACGTTCAACTGAACGAGGTGCTCGAAGTCGGAGATGTCGTCATAGCGATAAGATACACCTGATCCCTCAAAAGCGTTTATTTCCCGCTTGAGGCGTTTTGCCGATTTGTTTGAAAATTCCAGGAAGTAGTTTTCGATATCATAGCTATAATCCGGCGGGCTGAAGAGGTAGCCCACTTCGTCAACGGTGTCCGGGCCTGGAGGCGCAGATTCCGCAGGCAGCAGATACCGAAGGTGATAGCGTCCGGGGCAATGATCCAGCAGATCGCAGAGCATTTGCCTGTTAACCACGGGAATGCGATTCTGCTCAAGCCAGGTTTTCCCCTGCCAGGTTTCGCCGGGGAAGTATCCATAACATTGCGATTCCTCGATCCAACTGAGAGGTAAAAAGCCGTCAAAACCGCGGACGTTCCTGGCGACCAAGAAACAGGCCGGGCGCTGAAAATGATCCTGGAAACAGGCACGGAACTCCCAGATATCTGAGACAATCTCCTGGGGCATCGCATGTTTCCAAGTCGCCTGGCATTCCTGGAGGTCTGTGATAATACGGAAATTGCCCATAGATTACAGTCTCAGATTGCTATGTGTGATGCAATGAGAACCCTCGAAAAATCGCTGGGCAAATTCAGCGACTATGGCCGGCTCGTAGGGCTTGCAACTGAAAACATCCAGATAGACTGCATTTGTCATGTTGGCAAAATGAGCGGAAATGAGCGATGTTTCGATCAACTGCACCATCGAGTAACCGGCAACCCGTTCATCCTCTCCAAAGTTAACAACTGTTGTCTCACCGAACCTTTTCATTTCAATCAAGTCGCACAACTCAACCACAAATTGCCGAATCCTTTCGGCGTTGCGGATCATATCAGGGTCGCAATTGTAAATATCGAAACTTGATGCGATACCCCATGCAGATTGCCTGACCGCCCGCTCAACGATGGTTTGTGTTTCCAATTCTAATCTCCTTGTCTAACTACATAGTAGTTTGCAACCGCGACTTGCACGGCATAGGAATAAAGTTGTTCTATATGTTCTTGGGAGGACTCCCGACGGATTCTGTTGAAGGCATTGTCTCCTGAATGAAACGACTCATGCCTGCCACCATAGCACTTTGTAGCGAAGCAAACACTTCGTCAACGCTTTCGTCCTGTGACTCTATCGTTGCGAATGAATAATAGCCGGACACAAAACCTGTGATCGCACATGCGATACGACGCAAAGCCGGCTGCGACAGTCTGTATTTGATAACGGACTCCAATAGGTCTTCGATACACTCCAGGTATTCAACAAAAGGAGTTTCGATGCCGGAATAGCCCTCCTGGAGAATCAGGTCGCTGCGGCTTTGGAAGTAGAACACAAAATCTTCCCAGCGATTGCTAAAGAACCCAATATGTGCTCCTATCAGGTTATGGAGCAGGCTTTGGATGTCAGAAGCATTTCTACATTTTTCCTCAATAACCGCCATTAACTCACCCAGAATAATCTTAATAAGCTCCTTGATAATCTGAGGCTTACCCTTGAAATGGTAATAAAAGGTACCTTTTCCAACGTCGGCTCGCTCTGAGATTTCGTCTATTCGTGTGAGGTCCATGCCTTTCTCGGCAAAAACAACTCTGGCAGCATCCAGCAGCTTTTGGCGAGTAACACTGGTACGCCGCCGCTGACGATTTTGCTTGCCTTTCACTTTCGTATTTTTGCTTTTCATAATAGCAGAGTTCTGATCATATAGGTCATTATCGACTATATAGTCAGTTTAGACGAGTTAGTCAACAAAAATATTTTATTTTCAAGTTTTTTTAGTACTGCAACGCTAAAGTGTACCTTTTTCGGGTGAAAACCGTGTTTTTTATACGAAAAACGGTGTCGGGAACCCGCAAGATTGCCGATAATTTTGGGCTGTCCACCTGTTTAGTTGTCTAGCTTTCTGGATATAGTCGTAGTGTTTGGGTGTTAACAAGGACACAAGGGTATTTTTCTGGAAAGGCGTACTGATTTTTACCTCTATGGCTGGTTTCGAATAGACTACGCCTTTTTTGGGATTGATGCTTTGTGTGGGAGATTTGTGGTCATAGTTGTGTAAGATTGCGGATTAGTTCTTCGGTTTCTTCCCAACCGATGCACTTGTCTGTCAAGGACACTCCGTATTTCAGGTTTTTCGGTGTATCAAATGGCTGATTACCTTCGTTAAGGAAGCTTTCCAGCATAACACCGGCAATTAAGCGATTGCCCTTACGTATTTGCTCAGCGACATCGAAGAAGACCTGTCTTTGTTGTTTGTGATCTTTGTGAGAATTGGCATGGCTACAGTCAATAATAATTCCAGTTGGAATGCGGGCTTTACGCAACAGAACTTCGGCAAACGCCACATATTCCGAACCATAGTTAGGGCCGCTGGAACCGCCGCGCATAACCAGATGACCATATTTGTTTCCGCGTGTTTCGGCAATTATGACTTTTCCATCTATGTCAATTCCTAAAAAAGAGTGTGCGTTTGACGCGGCGTTTATCGCATCTATCGCGGTAGTCAGGTTGCCATCGGTGGAATTTTTGAACCCTATAGGCATCGATAAGCCGCTGGCCATTTGACGATGGATTTGTGACTCGGTAGTTCTTGCTCCTATTGCGGCCCAGGTTACCAGGTCGGCCAGATACTGTGGGATAATCGGGTCCAGGAATTCCGTCGCTACAGGCAAACCTATTTTGGCTATATCGAGGAGCAGTCCGCGAGCACGGCGGATACCTTCTTCGATATCATACGAATTATCGAGATAAGGATCATAAATCATACCCTTCCAGCCTAATGTTGTGCGAGGTTTTTCGAAATATGCCCGCATGATCAGCAGTGTTTTGTCGCCTAACTCATTCTGCAATTGTTTGAGTTTTTTGGTATATTCGAGCGTTGCTTTTTGATCATGTAGTGAACATGGCCCAACGATCACTATCGTGCGTTTATCCTTTTTTAACAAAATATCCTGGATGATGTTACGTGAGTTTGCAACGTGTTGAGCCACCTGGTCGGTTTCGGGAAGCTCATGCTTGAGTTTCCTGGGTGTAATCAAAGGCTTGAATTGTGCTATATTAAGGTTGTCTGTTACTTCCATAATTTGATGTTTCCTTAATGGTCATTGAGCCGAAATATACCGGCGTTGCGATAATCATTCCGACGACTTGTTTGTCCGCCAAGGTCGGGATCGAGGAGGGAAAATCATCCTTAGTGCGACATTTGAGGCCATTTTTGCAATGTCCGCAGGCAACACAAGGGCGAATATCCAAGTCGGCCAATTCGATCAATTCAGTATCAATCGATTTGTTCGCCTCTTCGACAGCCTTTAGACATATAGACATAGCTTTATATGTTGTTTGGCCTTTTCTGGGGCTGCAACAGATTCCCAGTATTTTCATTTATCCCCGTCCTTTCATATAAGCCTGGGTTTATGGGTCAACGGGATTTTATAGTATAGTTTGTTGTTTTGCGTTTCACTATCGATCTTACCTTGAGAAGTTAAGTCTTCAATATATTTTACAACTTCATTGCGGTGAATGCCAAGCCCCAGCGCAATATCTTCGAGAGAACATGGCCGCCGGCGCAACAATTCCAATACATCATCACGTTTAGCAACAAAGGTTTTTTGAGCGTGTACCTGCTGATAATCCGCTATAATTTCGACGTTGTCGCCCAGTTGCGATGCGATGTTTTTCAATTGTTCCTTTGGGATCGGGAAGGCAAAACTTTCCGCTGGTGGGCGAGTAACAGTGTTTAACTGAACCCGATCAGGCCCAATGCGCTCAATACAATCAGCCAACAGTCGAACTTCTTTATCAGTGGTTGTTACACTGCCAAGTAAAAACACTTCCAGCCAGTATTGCCCGCGGTATTCCCGGCGGAATCTGATTAGGCCTTCCAACATTTTATCGAACGATATATCCTGATGGGGCCGATTGACATATTGAAAAGACGCATCACTGCCGGCGTCTAATGAGGGTACTACAAGGTCAGCCTTCATTATAGACTCGCGCACCTCCGGCAGCCATAATAATGAGCCGTTGGTAAGCACCGCTACGGGGATATCGGTAATATTCTTTGTTTTGGAAATAAGTTCCTCAAGCTGTAAACACAGTGTAGGCTCGCCTGAGCCGGATAATGTTATATAGTCCGGTTTGTAGTCGAGCTTTTTTTTGAGTTGCTCTATAACAACATCAATCGGGTTCCATTCCTTTCGCTGCATCGTTTTATTCGTGGTTCGCCCCAACTGGCAATAGATGCAATCGTAAGTACAGGTCTTAAACGGCACCAGATCGACTCCGAGCGAACGGCCGAGCCTTCTCGAAGGAACGGGGCCAAATATAAATTCCTGTTTTCTGTTGTCAGCGGCTTCGATGTTCATGATTTTCGTTTTTTTTATCCGTCCCATATCATATTAAGACTCGCAATGCTTGTTATCGCAGGGTGTGTCAAGGCCACAACAAGGTCTGTCCCGCCCACAGACTTCGCATTTATATTCATACGTTGGCATGTACATACTCCTTGTGAGTTAGCTTTTTTCCATAAATTTTCCTGTAGCGACTGTCTTTACCTGACCACCCTGGCCTCAGTGATCGCAAATATTATCCCCCGTTTGCAGTGCGCCATCAAGATAGGCCATTATAAGTTCGTCCGGTGTTTGTGCCGGTGCACCCACTACAACTTTAATGTCATTTCGTGCAAACAACTGCTGGGCACGCTGCCCCATACCGCCGGCGATAATGATATTGACACCCTGCTCGTGCAGCCAGGCCGGCAGTACTCCCGGTTCATGGACCGGTGGCTGTAAGTTATTAATGGTGATGATCTCTTTGGTTTGTTCATCAGCGTCGGCAATTGCGAACTCCTCACTATGCCCGAAGTGCATACACAAACGTCCTGTTGCTAAAGGAATAGCAATTTTCATAACATGGTTCTCCATATAGTTTTGGTTTTCAGATTAGTCATATACGCATATTGCCATACTCACTCTTTTAGAACACTGGAAACAGTGCGCCAGAGTTTTCGAATATCTTCGGCAACACCATTTTTCGAGTATTCCACTACCGGCAGTTTTCTGATCTGGGCTTCGGTAATCGCAATATCATAACGGACTCTGCCTGCCACCGCAACACCATTTTGCTGAGCTTGTGCTTCTATTCTATATCCGCTGTTACATCGGGGTTCAGATCCCGCTGGCGCATTTTAATCTGAATCGCAACGCTTCAGGTTAAGAGCTGCCCTTTGGCCACATAAAACGAAACTTGAAAGTCGATGGCTTCTTATTACGAGGCCTTGATGGCGTCAAAGCTGAGACATCTATCATGGCCAGCTGCTTCAACATTGCGCGAATGATCAGCATTTTGGGAGTTGCGGACTTGATTGCTAAGCTGAGCAGTTAGATAATTGCCCGGGAATTACACAAATTAGAGGAAAAAACGAACAGTTCGATGTGAATTCGAGCGAAATTAAGAAAAACAGGAGTGTCCGCGATAAAATCTCCAAATTTTGCGCAGGACAAAATTAAAATGACCGAACCCCCAAGCAAATTGCGACACAGCCTGTTCGCGGCACGTCCACCCTGTTTCCGCCAGCGCTGTCAGCCTCGGGAACGTGCGCCGGTCAATCGACTCCAGGGTTTGAGTCCGTTCGCCCCACATGTTACCCTGAACGCCCAGCACGTATTTCACCTGATCCAACGGCAGGTCTTTCGGCACCGGCTCGTAATCGTATGTACGCTGGAGCGGAGTATCGTTGTCCAAGTAATAATCGGGATGCAGGGAAACAATAACTTCGTGTCCATTGCCGCAGGCATCACCAACCGCGCCCGCACCGCGCCATGCCATGGCTGCTGCCCTGCTTCCGGTCTTCAATCCACCTTCCATTATCTCGTCCCAGCCCACCATCTGCCTGCCGCGTGCTGTGATATGCTCATCAATTCTGCGGATGAACTCGCCCTGAAGCCTTCCTATATCCTCATTGAACGGAACCCCCTGCCCGCTTGTAACCTTGACCCTGAAAGCTTTTACATCTGGCGGAAGCGGCGTCTTGCTCAACTTTTCCATTGCAGGTTTACACGAAGTGCAGTTCCGCCACGGACCGGCAGGGACTTCATCCGCGCCCACATGGATGTACGGCGAAGGGAAAAGCGCGATGACCTCATCCAGCACGTTCGTTGCAAACGGCAGCGCGGATTCACGGGAAACGCACAGAGGCGCGGCCCAACCGCCTGGATGCTTTCCTCCGCACGCCAGCTCGAGATAGGACGCAATAGCCGCCCCGCTGTGTCCCGGCATTTCGATTTCCGGCACAAGCGTGACGTACCGCTCGGCAGCGTAGGCCACAAGCTCCTTTATGTCGGCCTGCGAATAAAACCAGCCTTCGCCTTTCTGACCGCCATAATTGGGCACACGCAATCCGACCTCGATGAGTTTAGGATACTTCTTTATCTCAACTCGCCACCCCTCGTCATCGGTCAGATGCAACTGCATAATGTTCATCTTGTGGAGAGCAAGTAGGTCGATGTACCGCTTCAACTCATCCTTTGGGCGGAAATGACGCGCTGGATCCATAAGGTACCCGCGCCACTTGAAGCGCGGCTTGTCCTCGATCTAAACGCACGGCACCTGCCAGGAGATGCCGTCAACTTTCTTTTTACTCTCTATCTGCGCGGGCAGCAGCTGGCGGAGAGTCTGCACTCCGTAGAAAAGCCCCGCAGGCTTGGCCGCTATAATTTTCACACCTTTCTCTGTACAGTCCAGCGTATATCCCTCATCGCCAAGGCTCTTGTTTTTCTTATCCAGCGTCAGAATGATTCCTTCGGATTTAGAGAACCACGCCGACTTTACCGGGACTTTCAAACCCGTGGCAGGCTCGAAAAGACCTGCAAGGTATTTCCCGACGCCCTTGATCTCCTTGTTGTCAGACATGAGATAGATAACCGTACCGCCGTCGATCGTATAAAAGCCGTCACCAACACTTATCTTCTCCGGCTTCGGAACAATCCCTGGTATTTCACCAGCTGAAGAAACAGCGACCGACAGCAGAAGGACAGCGCAACAGGCAACAGCGTTTCTAAAAGAACTCATGATATGTACCTCCGATGGTTTTTGATTTCGTGATTTATATTATCATACGCGGCCGTGGGTTCCGCACCCTGAACGGTGATTGATGTAACCAGCACGGCGAGGCCGGAGATCATGGGATGTTTCATGGTGGTGTGTTTCATGATTTGGAATTTGAAATTTTCAACGCGCTGTTCAGGCGGTAGTTCTGGCCGGCCTTGGTATCGAGAGTGATCATCTTGTCGCGGTAGCGAGCCCGGCATGCGCCGCCGTGTCCTTCCATGTTCGACTGCCCGGCGAGGATGAAGACCTTCACAGGTCCTTTGAACTTCTTCTGGGGTTTACCAGCGTTGAAGTCTTCCGCCATAGCCACATGCGCCATTAACGACAGCGCAACAATGCATCTTAGTGTATTTCTCATAGCAGCCTTTTCCCTATTCGAGGTCTTTCTTGTTGAATCCTTCAACGTAAACATCTATGAGGGTTCGTAATTAGACATAGGACATTGTTCATCCTTTCTCCTGCCCCGCGTGCCACCGGAGCGGCCATCCCGGAGAAGAACATGATGAGCTGGGAGGAGTCTTCCGGATTGACGAGCACCGCCGGATCGAACGACTGCGAATCGAAGAAGTTGCCCTTGCCGGTATCAATCGCCGCAATCGGGATGCGGACGACGCTGGTCCCGTTTGATATCGACTCAGCGTCGGCAATGCACACGAACTGCGTCGCCACGAAAACCGCCAATGCGCCCAACAGCACACATCGCAGGGTGGTAAATAACGTGGGTTTTGGCATCATGTTTGTTCCTTTCATTCCTCGGTTATCTCCAATCATTCCAACGCCGCGGTGAGGAGTCGGCGAAGCCGTACCCTCCACCGCGTGGTTCACATGCCTTTTCGATCATCTATTCTCATCAGTCGTGGTTCAGCAGTTTCACGAACCAGCGACTGCCTGCCTCACTTGCGGAGGCATTGGGTTCACCCCCAATTCCCGCACAGATCACGGACGGCCTGGAATCTCAACGTCGGGAATTCCGAGACTACCCGGGGTTACCTCGGCGCTTTTAGCCGTAACTACAAGATTATCGACTACGGCGCCCTGCGGCGCCTTGCCCAGCGTGTAGACCCACTGGCGACCGTTCCCGATGATTCCCGGTTGTGCGGCAGTGTGAAACTCGCTGGCCTCCGACCAGCGCAATGCTATCTCTTCGGGTCTCGGCATCGCCGCCGATTCCGGCCACTGAAGAATGACCTGTCGCACTTCCTGCGGGCTGGACCAGAGAAAACCACAAATGGCTGAGGATTTGTCATGTTTGAACTCGCTGAACAACTTACCGACTTCGCGCGGCAGTTTGTCTGCAGGCATATCGCGCCGGAAAACCTGCGCCTCGGTCGCCAGATTCAGGACTCTTCCAGCGGCCCCAGCGTTCACGGCCGGTTGTGACTTCTGCTTCTGGAAGTATACATAAGGTTCGCCTCCGCGGCCGCCCGCCGCAAACAGATCCAGAATCGGCGTGAGCGGCTCATCGGCATTTTCTGTTGCCGAACCCAACAGTAGGGGCCCATCGAAATATCGGGAGGCCCCCTGCGCCAGCTTGGGATGCAATGCTGGGCGCGGTCCGCGGTCCTGTTGGAAGACCACCTCGACGACGGTGCCGGCACCAAGTGGGACCGCGATCTCGGCAAAGGAATCGGCCAGGCGCGGCTCCGCCTTCTTGCCATTCACGCGGATCTCAAAACTGTTTCGCACAGCCCACGAAGGCACAAAGAATCGCCATTTCTTTTCCTTGTTAACCTGACTCGCCATGACTTCCAGCCCCACCTGCCCCTTGTGCGGATAGCCGGTCTCCTGGCGAACCTTGCATGTCCCCTCCGCAAAACGTAGCGTCACCATACTATCCGCATAAAATGGCAAGATCACCTTGTCCTGGTCCAAGAAGTAACTGTATTGAATGGCGCGGGCCAACGCTTCGCCGCCCCGCATGGAGCAGCAAAAAGCCGCTTCCGAGTGCATCTTGGTGCGGCACACTCCCGTGGCGGGACCCACGCAAGGCCCTGTGCCGAATCCGCCGTTGTGCAGTTGGCCGGGCAGCAAACCATTGAACAGGATCAAGTGAGCGTCTTCCAGATAGTCGGCGCGCCCTGTCAGCCGCCAGAGGTTGACCGTCAGGATGAACGAATCGCAGACCGCACAGGCTTCCGTCCATTCAGGTCTGTTGAACCAGTTGTGGTTCTCGTAGGTTTCGGTCATGGCCAGATTGCGGTACTGCTTGTAGAGTGCCTCGGCGAACGCAAGGTCCTCGGGGCGGTGTTGCATCTCGTACCAGCGCAGGATGCCGGTGGTGGCCGAGAGCATGGAATGCGTTTGGACGCTGATGCCGACAAGATCCAGCTTGCGATACCGGTCAATCGCGGTCTTGATCGTCGCCTTGAATTCTGGCGTCGGCACCAAAGCATAGGCGCGTGTCATTCCATCCAGCGCCAAGAATAACTGGCCGATGTCGCCGCCGGACAGATGCCAATTGACGTTGGCTGCGGTATCCGACGTGTCACGATAGCACGCGATGGCGCCGCCAGCGGGAACAAAGAGGTTGGTCACCACACGCTTGAGCGACTCTGTAGCCACGGGGTCCTTGGTCCACAGCGCATATTCCGCCAAACCGCAGGAATACCCGTTGTGCGCGGCCAGGACGTCCTCGTTGGCGCGCGACTTCGGCAGCTTCGGCCCGAGATAGCCGTCGCTGTTGGCAAGTGCCGGAACGCGGCGCATGATTTCCTGCAAGTTGGCCGGTGCCTGTTGGTGCAGCGCCCGCGACAGCAGTGTGAGTCCGTTTATGGCTCGACCGATCGCGTCGCCAGGAAACGGATCGAAGTTGACGCGTGAGATGCTGTCCCACTGGAAGTAGTTTTCCTGCAAGTGGCGAAACGCCAACTCGGCGCGGTCTTTCAGCAATCCGTCAGGAGTAACATCTTCGAAAGGAATCTCTTTCATGACAGGTTCTTGAGCTTGTTTTTCTGCTGCAAATAAAGGGTGTGTTGCCAGTAATATCAACATGCAGATGCCTGCCGATTGCCTCATTGATAATTCCTTGGTTTTGGTGTAAGTGAAGGTGTCAGAAACTTGTGTGCCCACTCCTGGCCGGGCAACGCACCCAGCCGTAAAAGCTTATCTCAACTATAAAAACCAAAACTACCACGGCCCGTCCAAACAGTCAAGACAATCTCCCCATTTCACCTCCTCTTTTCTTCTCTGCCCCCGGACCGCCCAAAACTCACTCCACATCTTTCCTTCTCTTTTCTTTCTCGTACCTATTGCCTTCTTTCGTGACATCAAAACTCATCAAAACATACCACAAACATACTACAAACTACATACAAACATAGCGCAAACATAGTACAAACCACATCACTTTTCATCAGAATTCATCCAAATTTCGCCGAATTTCGCACTTTTTTCTTACCTATCTTACCTAATCGTTATAATCGTTACGCAAAAATAAGCACTTACATCAATTCTAACAACGCAAAATAAGGAGTTACATCAATTTTTTAGAACGTAAAATAAGGAGTTACAGCAATTCCGACCACCAAAAATAAGCACTTACATCAATTCTCCCACCCGCCGGCCTCGGCCCTTGCCTCGTTAGGAAAAAATATCCTTGCCCCATTAGCAGTGTCTGCTAACCTCAACGATATGAATATCGCTGAACTGGATTACCATTTACCCCAACGCCTGATCGCTCAGCAGCCCGTTGCGGTTCGCACACAGTCTCGCTTGTTGGTATTGGACCGCGCAAACTCCTCGCTGGAGCATCGGCGTTTCTGTGACATTGTCGATTATTTCCAACCGTCCGATTGCCTTGTCATCAATGACAGCAAGGTTATACCTGCCCGTTTTTATGTGCATCGCGCTACCGGTGGGCGCATCGAAGGCCTGTTTTTGAACATTACTGACCAGGGCCGATGGCAGGTATTGCTGAAAAACGCCTCACGTCTCACCCCATGTGAAATCGTTACCCTGGCCGATCCGCACCGGCAATACCAACCCGTTGCCAACCACAAATTTGCTGTGATCGAAAGCCAAAACCAGGGGAATTGGCTGCTCCAGCCGCAATTTGGTGAAACCTTTCTCGATGTGCTGGGCCGATATGGCATTACACCACTTCCACCTTATATTCACAGATCGCCAGGTAACTGCCAGGAAAACGAATCTATCGATCACAACCGCTATCAGACCGTTTATGCCGACAAACCCGGCTCGGTCGCCGCCCCAACCGCCGGCCTGCATTTCAGCGAAGACCTGCTCAAAAACCTTCAGAACCGAAACATCAAAATCGCCCGTCTCACTCTGCACGTGGGATTAGGCACTTTCAGACCCATTACTACCGAAAAACTCGAAGATCACAAGATGCACACCGAGTTCTATCAACTGGACGCTGCCAACGCCGCAATCATTAATGATTCACTGCAGAACGCCTCCCGAATCATCGCCGTCGGCACCACCTCGCTGCGTACTCTCGAAACCATAGCCCAGATAGCCCAGGACCGCTGTGTTCAGCCGGCTCAGGGCTGGACCGACTTATTCATTACGCCCGGCTATCAGTTCCGCATCATAGACGCCTTAATTACCAACTTCCATTTGCCGCGTACCTCTTTATTAGCTTTGGTTTGCGCCTTTGCCGGCACCGAACGAATCATGACGGCTTACCGCACAGCCATCGAACAGGAATACCGTTTTTACAGCTACGGCGACGCCATGCTGATACTATAAGGACCACACACACTATAAACACACAGCCAGGCCCACCGCCGCCGCACACCAAAAAACCGCATAAGATAATGCAAAACCTGAGGATTAGCCCAATGTCATCTTCCACGGATAACAAACTGATGTGTTTTTATGAGGCATTGCTGGACCACTTTGGCCCACAGCACTGGTGGCCAGGCCAGAGTCCTTTTGAGGTGATGGTCGGAGCGGTGCTCACCCAGAATACCAACTGGTCCAACGTGGAAAAAGCCATAAAAAACCTCAAAAACGCCCAGGCACTCACCCCCGAAAGAATCAACAACCTCACGCACGAGGAACTCGCCCAACTTATTCGCCCAGCCGGTTATTTCAATATCAAGGCAAAACGCCTCAAAAACTTCATCCGCTGGTTCTGCAACGACTACAATGCTTCAATTGAAAGCCTGCGGGGATTGTCGGTGGACCGACTGAGAGAGGAACTTTTATCGATCAACGGTATCGGTCGTGAGACCGCCGATTCGATTATTCTTTACGCCCTGGAAAAACTCACTTTTGTCGTCGATACCTATACCTATCGTATCTTGCTGCGACACGGCTGTATCGATTCCGACAGCGATTACGAACGAACAAAGGAATACTGCCAAGCTAATCTGCCTGACGATATCGCTGTTTACAATGAACTGCACGCTCTGATCGTCCGAACGGGCAAAATCCACTGCAAACCACGCCCTGCGTGTCTAGAATGCCCCTTGGCGCGGTTTAGCCATGATGTTGAGGCGTGACGGTCAGGCGTATTTTGTTGGTTTATTGCTGGCTGCGGCGGTATATCATGTAAAAGATGATGACTCCGAGCAATCCGAGATACATCATTATGTTGTACCACGCCAAGCCAAATCCCAGTATATCTGCCATAACAATCCTCGCTGTTTTTGATAGCTGTAAGCGGGCTTTCAAGCCCTGCAGATTGTTTTATCTCTCTGCTGATAATGGACTTGTAATGCTTTATCCGGTCGCTGTCAATTCAAAAATCAAAAAAACATGAGCTTTGCCCAGCTATTTTGGGCAACCGGATGTGAATTATCAGATCGATTTTTAGTTGGTGTGTTGCCGGAGGTAGAGTGTGTGGGATTGTTGTAAGTGCTTATTTTTGGTTCGGCGGAAATGAACGTAACTCCTTATTTTACGTTGTGGGGAATTTGATGTAAGTGCTTATTTTTGTGTAACGATTATAACGATTAGGTAAGATAGGTAAGAAAAAAGTGTGAAATTCGGCGAAATTTGGATGAATTCTGATGAAAAGTGATGTGGTTTGTACCCTGTTTGCACTATGTTTGTACCTACTTTGTACTATGTTTGCACCATGTTTTGACCCTGTTTGTACTATGTTTTGATGAGTTTTGATGTCAAGATGGGTAAGGTTAACCACCATGTCACTAAGACGGGAAGGACACGAAGATTTTAGAAGACACTAAAAGAGGGGGAGAGTTTTATTGGGTAAATGGGTAGGATGGAGGAGTGACAGAAGTCAGAAGACAGAAAGAGGGCGGACCAGTTGGGGTGAAGGGGCGGAAGTCAGAGGTCTGAAGTTGGGTGGGGGGGGGGGAAGAAAAAAAATAGGTGATTGGTTGGATTTGGGGGTAATTTGCTTGACGAGGGTAGGTGGGATTTTGTATTATGGCAGTATCCGCGTGGGGTGAGATCTGTTCCCCGCAAAGGAAGAGTGTATGATTAAGCGATTTACGCGAAACATAGTTTGGGAGGACGGTCTGATGGGGCGAGGAAGATCGAGATCGATAATGGGCTTGGTGTTGTTGTTTTTGTCGGCGGGGATGGCGGCGAGTTCGGCGCTAGCCGAGACTATCTATGTCAAGGAGGGCGACACAGGGGGCGGCACGAGTTGGGCTGATGCGTACGGGGATCTGCAGGACGGTTTGGCGGCTGCTGTAAGTGGTGATGAGATCTGGGTGGCGGCTGGGACATATTATCCTACCAACGGTACGGGCAGATACAAAACCTTTCAGATGATGAATGGTGTGGCGATCTACGGCGGATTCCCCAATACCGGTGCCCCTAACTTTGCCGACCGCAACCCGAATACATATATTACTATTCTCAGCGGCGATCTTAATGGAGATGACGATTCCAGCGGAGACAACAGCGATAATTGCTATCACGTATTCTATCATCCAGATGGTACTAATCTGGATACAACCGCTATACTTGACGGTTTTACGATTACCGCTGGTATTGCAGATGGTTCTGGAAACCACAACAAGGGCGGCGGGATGTGTAACTTCTCCAGCAGTCCGAGGGTGACCGGCTGCACGTTCAGTGGCAACTCAGCCGGCGAGAGCGGCGGCGGGATGCATAACAACTCCAGCAGTCCGACAGTGACAGGCTGCACATTCAGCGGCAACTCGGCAAGTTCTCGCGGCGGCGGGATGTATAACTACGAGAATAGCAGCCCGATAGTGGCCAACTGTACATTCAGCGACAACTCGGCCGGTAGCGGCGGCGGGATGTGGAACTACGAGAATAGCAATCCGACAGTGACTGACTGCACATTCAGCGGCAACTCGGGAAGTTCTCGCGGCGGCGGGATGTATAACAGGGACAACAGCTGCCCGATAGTGACCGGCTGTACATTCAGCGGCAACTCGGGTGGTACCTACGGCGGCGGGATGTATAACATGGACAGCAGCCCGATAGTCAGCAACTGCATATTTAGTGGCAACTCTGCGTACTGGTACGGCGGCGGGATGGCTACCGGCGGGGGCAGCTCAACAGTGACCGGCTGTACGTTCAGCGGCAACTCTGCTGAATGCGGTGGCGGGATGTGTGGTAGTGGTACGCTGACTAACTGTGTTTTCACAGACAACTCCGCAAAAAATGGCGGAGGGATATGGGGTGGCAGCGCGCTGACTAACTGTAGCTTCATTGGAAACCGGGCAAGCTTGTCGGGCGGCGGGATGTATAATGACTGGGAGAGCAGCCCGACGGTAACTGGTTGCACGTTCACCGGCAACTCGGCTGCTTACTACGGTGGCGGGATGTATAACTACAACTACAGCAACCCGACGGTGACTGGCTGCACATTCAGCGGCAACTCGGCTGAGTGGCAGGGTGGTGGGATGTACAACGAGATTAGCAATCCGAGTATTGCGAGGTGCACATTCAGCAGCAACTCGGCTGACGACGGCGGTGGGATGTACAACAGATCCAGCGATTCAGTAGTGGTTAAGTGTATTTTTGCCGGCAATTCGGCTGAGAATGGTGGTGGCACATACAATCGTAGTTTGTATGACGGTAGTAGCTTCAGTGGGTGTATATTCACGGGCAATTCGGCAGAGTCTTATGGCGGAGGAGCATTTATCTACCGCGGCACTATTGCGTTGATTAACTGCACATTCAGCGGCAATACGGCCGAGGGTGGGAATTCATTGACCTGTGGTTTTCCTTCTGAGCCATGGAATTCAAGTGCAGTGAAAATTCGTAACTGCATTGTCTGGGACGGCGAGGACGAGATAGATAACAACGATGATTCGTCAATATCGATCAACTATAGTTGTATTCAGGGTGGTGAGGCCAGCGAGCCGCCGATGCCACCGTGGCCGTGGCCGCCGTCGGGCAATGTCGGCAATATCGTTGACGATCCCTTGTTCTTCAATGCGTACGGAGCTGATAATATTGCCGGTACGGAAGATGACAATTTTCGTTTGATGCCGAATTCGCCCTGTATTGATATGGGGAGCAATGACACCGATCCGGCGTTACCGGCAAAGGATCTGGATGGTAATCCGCGTATTGTCGATGGGACCGTGGATATGGGGGCGTATGAAAGCCCCTGCCAAGGCTTTCTTCTGAGCAGGCAACCAGTGCCGGTTCGTGAAGGGCAAACAGGAACGTTTACGGTGGCAATGGCTATGGATCCACAGGAAGAAGTTGCAGTAAGTGTGAGCGTTCATTCGGGCGATGCTGATATTACAATCGAATCGGGTGGAACACTTAGTTTTGATTCTTCCAACTATTGGCAAGAGCAGACTGTTACGCTGGGGGCGGCGGATGATGAAGATAGTCTCAATAGCGAGACTCTTATCTGGATAAGTGCCCCGGGTTTTGTCACCAGCGGATTAGTGGCAGTTGAATGGGATGATGAGGCTCCGACGGTTATCTATGTTGATGGCGATGCCCCAGGGGATAATGATGGTACGAGTTGGGAGGATGCGTTTACCGATCTACAGGCGGCGCTGGGATTTCTGGAGGTGTATCCACAGATAGAGGGAATCCACGTGGCGCAAGGTACATACAAGCCGACGGGGCCGGATGGCGATCGTGAAGCAACATTTCAACTTGTCAGCGGCCTGGCTATCAGAGGAGGGTATGGTGGCTTCGGCCAAGTTGATCCGGACGCTCGCGATATCGAAAACTATGAAACCATTCTCAGCGGAGATCTGGCCGGTGATGACGGTTCAGGTGGGAACGTCTGGGAGAACAGTTACCATGTAGTCACCGGCAGCTTTACGAATGAGACTGCTATTCTTGATGGAGTCACTATTACCGGCGGCAATGCATCCGGTATCGACTGCTATGGTGGCGGTATGTATAATGACTGCGGCAATCCGACATTGATAAACTGTCATTTCAGAGGTAACTGTGCGGGGACGGTATCAACCAGTGATTATTATGACGTCCATTGCGGGGGTGGTGGGATGTATAACACTTCGAGCAGTCCGACACTGACGAATTGTACTTTCACTGAGAATGCAGCCTTTATAATTAGGATATGCTATATATTCGGGATGGATGATTCGGATGATGCAATTCACATTGACTATTATGATACCAGCACCTGTAGCGGCGGTGGAATGTACAACGATGAAAACAGCAGTCCGGCGCTGACCGATTGCATATTCGTTGACAATTTGGCGGTGGTCTCCTGTCCAGACAATCCTTTTCCTTTATGTAGTTGCACCAGCACCAGTTACGGCGGTGGGATGTGTAACGGCACCAATAGTTCTCCTATACTGGCGAACTGCACCTTCACAAACAACTCGGCTGACAGCGGCCGCGGCGGCGGGATGTATAGCTACTCCACCAGTAACCCGACAGTAACGGGCTGCACATTCAGCGGGAACTCGGCTGGTGACGGCGGCGGGATGTTTAACTCCTACTTAAGCAACTCGACAGTGAGCAACTGCACATTCACCGGCAACTCGGCCATCAAGCGTGGCGGCGGAATGGGGAACTGGGACAGCAGCGGCCCAACAGTTACTAATTGTATTATTTGGGGCAATACCGCAGCTTCCAGTGGTAATGAGATTTATAATGACACTGGTACTCCGATAATCAGTTACTGCGATATTGCCGGCTGTGGCGGCAGCGGTACCAGTTGGGATAGTTCACTGGGCACGGATGGCGGTGGTAATATCGACGTGGATCCGATGTTTGTTGATGCCGATGGGGTTGATGACGTGTTTGGTACGGAAGATGATGATCTGCATCTGGCGGCGGACTCGCCGTGTATTGATGCAGGTGAGAACTCGGTGGTTACGGTTCTTACTGATCTGGACGGCAATCCACGTATATTTGATGGTGACGGCAACGGCACGGCTATAGTTGATATGGGCGCCTACGAATTGCTCCCGGCGATTGAACTGTCGATGAAGTTTACGCCGAAGGCGTTGAATGTTGGTAGCAATGGCAGGTGGGTTAAGGCTCATTTTGTTCTGCCGGAAGGTTATAGTTTGGATGATGTGGATACGGATAGGCCTGGGGTTATCGTAGAGCTTGGCGTCGAATCGGACCATATAGATGTTTCGATCAATGATGAAGGTTTTGTAGAGATTGTGATGTCATTCGGCCGAGGGGCTTTTTGTGGATCGACATTGGATTATGGGCCGGCGGAAGTAACGGTTGTGGGTTTTCTTAGTAGCGGTCAATCGTATTATGGCGCAGATACTATCAAGATAATGTCACATATTGTCGAGGCTCTTAGTGTTTTAGCGTCTAATTGGCTCGAAACGGACTGTGGTAAGCCGGATTGGTGTAATGGCGCAGACGTCGATCAAAATTCCGTGGTTGACCTGCTTGATTACGGTTTGTTCGATGGGTGTTGTATAGAAGTGGTTGAAGGTAATCTCTAAAAATCCGTTTTTACCGTGAACGGCTGCAATTTTTAGAGGCTCCCATAAAAGAAAACGTGAAAACTCAATCGTTATGAGTATAATATCGACTCATGCTTGAGTATCGTCACAATTTGATTAGTAACCGATGGGTTATTATTGCCTCTCGTCGCGGTAGTCGTCCGCATGATTTTGCCCTGGCGGGGCGCGGGGATCCGCCTGATTTCGATCCTGAATGTCCGTTTTGCCCAGGTAACGAGCAAATGACTCCGCTGGAGATATTCGCCCTTCGTCCCACGCAGGGAGGTTTCGATTCGTGCGACTGGTCCGTTCGGGTTATACCCAATAAGTTTCCTTTTCTCGATCAAAACAGCAGCGTCGTTTCGCCGGACAATTGTTTTGGCGCTCACCCCGCTGTCGGCTTACACGAAGTTTTGATCGAGTCGCCGAGCCATAACGTTCATTTCGGCTGCCACGAGCGGGAGCATGCCTGCTCGATAGTTGGTATTCTCCGTGGGCGGTATAATTATCTTGCCGGTCGGGAGTCGGTCAAACATGTCAGCATTTTTTGCAACCATGGTCAGCTTTCCGGCGCTTCGCTGGGTCATCCGCATTTCCAGATCGCCGCGGCTGGGATGATGCCTGTGCGATTGATCGAACATATTAAATACTGCCGTGATTACCTTTCCACCCGAGGTCGCAGTGTTTTCGATGTAACTATCGAAAACGAACTGGCCAGTGGTGAGCGTACCATCGCCGAGAACAAAAGTTTTCTGGCCCTGTGCCCCAGCGCTTCTATGTGCCCTTTTGAGGTTTATGTTCTGCCGCGTGTATCGCAATCGCAGTTCGGTAAAATCTCTGACGAGATGATTTGCGACCTGGTCGATATTGTGCAACCGCTTCTTAAGCAACTGGGCCAGGGCCTGAACCGGCCGGACTACAATCTTGTTTTCCATACAGCCGGGGTCGATAACACCGACGAAGCGGCCTTTCGCTGGTATCTCCAACTCTATCCGCGTCTTACCATTTCTGGCGGTTATGAGCTGGCTACCGATATTTACGTCAATTCTATGAGCCCGGAAGCGGCCGCTGGATTTTACCGCGGCGATACCCAAGGGGTATAGTCCTATAAGGGGCAATTTGGGTCGATAATAATTTTTGGTGTGTTGTGGGCATTTTTTTGAGGTTTACCTTGTCGGGATAACCTGCACAGCCGGAACGCATCTTGTTCCGATTAATCGGATTAGATCGTAATCTGACGAAGATGTATCGACTAATCTGATTGTGGGGACAAACAACCCTGTTTTCAGTATAGTTAAAGCTGTTCGTATGTTAAGAATTCGCTTATGTCCGTCGATACGCATGGTGGCGGGAAAAGATGTTTTCGCGTAACAGGCCCTGTTGAGTGAAAATTGGGTTGAAAAGAGCCGCCAAGGTTAAGCCAAATATCGTCGGGCCATAAAAAGGATTAAGGAAAGGGAGAGGAGAGATATGAGTTGTCTTTTGGAACTGCTTGGTAAGGGACTTGAAAGGGACTTGATGGATCTGGTTCTTCCCTACTGCAATGTGCTGAGCCGGGACGAGGCTGCGCAACTGGATTCGGCAGTGGAGAATAATCCGGCACATACAGCCAATAAGCTACGTCTGGCTATTCATTATGGGTATAGCGGCGCGTCGGACCGAGCGAAAACGTTGTTCAATGAGCTTCTGAGTGAACATCCGCGTCCTTTGGAGATACATCTGGCCTGGTCCGCGATGTATGCCTCGCACGGCGAACTGGATCAAGCCATATCTCAACTGCAACAGGCTGGGCAGTTGGGACCACAAGACGGACGTGTTTTGTTCGCCCTGGGCTACTGCTGTGAGCGTAAAGGTCAAATCACCGAGGCTCTGCAATATTATCGCCAAGGCTGTTCGTCCCGTCTTTGTCTGCAGAGAATAAGGCATCGGCTGGCAGCGATATATTTGTTAAAGCGCAACTATTGCGATGCCATTGTGCAGTATCAGGCATTGCAGGAAGAATATCCTGAAGACGTCTGGAACTATTTGGTTCTCGGGCATCTGCACCTGCAGGTCAAACAATACTCTCAAGCCGAGGCCAATTTCGAAAGAGCGTTGACTATCGAGCCGGATAATTTCGAGCAACACGACGATCAAGTGGAATCGCTCGTTCAGGCCGGTCAGATAAGCGAAGCTATTATGCGAATGCAGCAGATTGTCAATGATCGCGGTAATTTTCCCGATTCCTACGTACGGTTAGCCGATCTGTACAGTCAGACCGGTAACGACGAAGCGGCGATTGCCCATTATGAGCGGGCGATAGAGATTCATCCCGGCTACCTGGAGGCCATGGTCAAACTTGGTACGCAACATCTGCGAATGGGGCGTTTCAATGAGGCAGCCGGCAAATTCAACCAAGCGGTAGAAATCAATGACCGTCTCATAGGAACGTATGTCGGATTGGCCCTGGCCCAGAAGAACCTTGCCGGCGAGAATAGATTGCAGCAGGCCTTTGATACCCTCGAACTGGCTTTGGCACTCGAACCAAACACTAATCTGCTCTTTGCCGAGATGAATCGGCTGCAGGTGAAGGCTTCTCAATCCAACAATGTCGGCCAAGGTTTTTCCGACCCGTTCATACCAACTATGACCGAGGAGTCACCTGACAAAAACGATCTGTTGGACAAACAAATGGAACGATATCACCGTAAGCTGCGTGAAAATCCCACCCATGCGAATATGCACTACCGCTATGGATTGCTTTTGCGTGGCAAAGGGCAAACCGATCAGTCCATCACTCAGTTCCAGGAGGCCCTGCAGATCAATCCGTCATTTTTCAAGGCTCAGATCAAGCTCGGCCTGGCGTTATTTGAAGACGGCCGGTCCCAAGAGGCAGAAAAACAGCTTAGCAGGGCGTTTTATCTGGACCAGGAATCTATCGAATTGCATTACAAGCTGGGATTGATGTACTGCGACAAGATGCAGTTTGCGTTGTCGGTGGAGCAATGTGAAATCAGTCTGAAAAGCGATTGTCAAAACGCCGACGTTCCGGCTAATCTGTCTTTGGCTCTGCAGAATATGGGCCTTATCGATCGCGCCATGGCGTCCTGGCAGGCGGTGTGCGAGCTTGAGCCGCAAAGTTCTTTGGCTTTTCAGGCTCAGCGTGGCATAACAACCTTAAAACATCATACGCTATGAGCACAAAAGCACTGAAATGTCCGATTTTTGTGCTCGAAATACCGATAATTCCGAAGATTGAGAAGCGGGAAGACTCGAAAAGTTGATAGCTGAAAAACCAGTACAAAAAGTAAAGAACCTTCTTTTCCAAATATCGTAGAGGTAACTATGGCTTGCCGTGTAAGTGTTATATTTTTGTTGCTGTTCTTGTTTCTGGCACTACCAGTTGGCAGTTCTCCGGGTCAGACATCTTCCTCCTCGAGTGATTCTCAGTGTTTGTTTGCCATGGCGCGGGATTTATGGTCGCCGGTAGAGCTTCAGTCAATAAACTACGCCGATATGCAACTCGACCAAGCCGAGTCCGATCGGCGATTACGCGAGGCGTGCCTTTTGCTCCAGGCGGCGGTTCAAATGGATCCTTCCAATGCCCAGGCCTGGTGTGATCTGATGACTCTTCTTAGTTCCCCGGTCATCGACGACCCCGGCCGAGCTACGGACGCATTAGTTCAATACAGTGAGCTCAAGCCAAATGATAACGCTCCCATCGATAGCTGGATCAGTTATCAACTCGATAGCTTCAACGAACGCAAAGAACGAGAGTACTTTCTTAACAAGAACTTACCTATGCTCCAGAAGTATCCATACATTCAAAGTAAAGCTATGACTCAACTTGCGATTTTGGCATTTGAAAAAGGCGCGATCGAGGAAGCTCGGAATTTGTTTGGCCGGGCTCTCAGTGTTTCCGGATACAATTTTGACGCTTTGGCGCGTATGTTGAATCTGCCGCCGGCGCCATCGGCGTTCCCGGAAGGGACACCACCGGAAAAGATAGAAGCCGGCGAGCAATATACGGCAGAGAACAGAAAGATTTTGGCTGTTATTCTCCGGCGAATACAGTTACGCGCTAATCCTTATGATTTGCAGGCAGCGCTGAATTTAATTGATATTCTGGAAGGTTACGGCTGTGGCAAACTGGCGCAGAAATACTATGAACACGCTTACAAATTGTTGGGATTGCGGCCTGGGCCACCGGGGGTGAAAGAAGAACTGCAACTGAAACAACTGGTCGGGTCGTATAACCTCAAACAATATCAGTCGTGTGTCCGACTGGCTGAGGATTACCTGCTGAGCCGTCCGGATGATCTGCTGGTCAACGGGGTGCTGGCGTTGGCCATGAAGAAGCTTGAAAAACACAAGGAAGCCTCCTACGTTCTGAATCAGGCAATAAAAAAAGCCGTTGATAATCTGGGTCAGGCTCAACAAAAGGCCCCGGCATTACGTGCGGAACTGGCCTGGTTTTTTTGTTTTATCAATCCGGATTCTGCCGGCGCCCTTGAATACGCCCAAAGCGCTTATCGTGATGCCGATCAGGATAAGCGTGTTCGTAACATTTTGGCCTATGCTCACGTCATGAACAATCAGTGGGATCAGGGTGAGGCGTTGCTGACAAACAGCGATCCCAATGACCCTATCGCGGCGATGGCGGCAGTGGAAATACTTTTGTCTCGCAACGAACAAGCCGCGGCCCTGGAAAGACTAAAAGCTGTCGATGTCAACCGAGCAGGAATCCTGACGGAAAAGATCGAACAAAAACTGCAGGAACTCGCACCGCAACCGCTACCGCCTCCGGAAGAAACCACACCGGCCATTCCCGGCCAGAATAACGTTGCGATTGCCCCGCCGCCAGCCGTGGAAGACAGGATGGAATCATCACTAAACAAGGAGTTTGACGATAAAGAACTTTCTCTTGCGGAGTCGCCCGAGAAATATATTCACTGTCAAATGAAACTGGAAACCGACTCATTCAACTATGACGACCCCATTATTGGTCAGATATATCTGACCAACATAAGCGATACCACCTTGTTCGTCGGCCCAGGCAGTTTTCTGGACCCCCATATTCTGATTACGGCCGAGGTTGAGGCTTCGGGGATGCAGGATACCGGCAAAGAGATGCCGCTGGCACATCGACATCTTGTTCAGAACCAGATTTTGGCGCCGAGCCAATCCAACAGTGTCATCGAACACCTTAACATAGGAAGCCTTCGTGAAATTCTGCAAAAGCACCCGCAACAAACATATCAAGTAACGGTCCATCTTTATCTGGACCCTGTTATTGATTCAGCCGGCAGGATTACCGGCAGGATACCCCAGATTCAACCGGAACCGGTTACTTTCGTTCGCAAAAGTTTTGTACCAAGTCCGGATCGATTGTCGGTACAGCAACAATTTTTGAGGACCGGTTCGACTAATAATCGGATTCAGTCCGCCAGACTGATGAGCGGTCTGCTGCATGAAGCGGAATTGTCACAGAAAAACCTGTTGGACTATCTCCCCAAGAAAATCGACAGCTATTCGATTCGTGAATTGATCGCAGATAACCTTAATAACAGTGACTTCCGTGTGCGTGCGTGGAGCGCCTACAGTTTTCGCGGTCTGAGCCTTTCGGCAGGGAGTACCGCTGCGCAACGGCTGGGAGAACTGCTGAGCGACCCGGAATGGTTTGTCCGTTTCATGGCTGTTTACTCACTCGAACCCATAGCCGACCTGACGGAATACCTCAACTGGGTGTCAACTATCGACGAAAACGAGCTTGTCAATCGCCAGGCAAAATTACAATTGCAACAGCCTTGGGAGGTCATTGAGATGCCTTTAGACATTCCTGAAGAAGCCCCGACCACGACAGACAAAAGCAGCGATAATTTGTGGATGGAGATTTATTAACCCCGTGGCGCCGGCCATAACAGCAAAAACCTATAATGCCAATTTTGGTTATAGTATTGTGAGCGACGGCCTGCCATAGCCGGTTGAATCAGGTTTCGGATGAACGTGAACCAGCTTTGAGATACTTGAATTTGATATCGACGTCCCACGAGTCTTTCTTTTTATTGCTGGAAGGTTTGATTGTCACCGAATCGCATTTGACAGAGGGATCGTTTTGCTCCATCGAATCGACAAACATGGCAATCTGCAATAGTCTTATGTCTTTGAAGCTGTTAGTCTCGGTGTAGATCGACGAACCGTCCTTTTGAGATCTTCCCTCTGATGTTTCTCCACGCGTCCATTTCGATTCTATGATCAGGGCGTCTTTGACACACCGTCGAACGGAAGCAATGCGTTTCAAATTTTTCGGCAACGAATCGGCCAAGAGAGCGTCGCTGCCGATTTCTTTTGAGATTGATTCGATTTTGAGGGCCTTGTCCCAGACCTGCTGTGTCTGGTCCACCTGATCAATGGCAGCTCGGCGCTGGTCGAGCAATTTCACCGTAATTCCAATGGCCCAGATCGCCAAAACAGCCGGAACGGCGGTTATCCAAAACTGTTTTTTTTTCAGCCAGTCAACGTTAGAAGCCATGTTTGATTTTTCCTTTCGATCGCGTAGCGCAGGAAGTGGAACAATTTTCTTTTTTCGCTCAACGTTTTTTCTTCAGGTCTTTTTGTTTTACCTGTAACGGCATTTTGAAGTTACGCCGATTACTGGTTTGGCCCTGTGAATTGTCGCTAATCTCTCTGAAATCCGAACGGTTAATTTCCATCGGAGAATCCTGACGGTCAAAAACGCCGAACAACTTTTCCAGGTCAGCCATATTTGGCACGGAACCGTCAAAACTGGCGGAATCGGGAGAGGCCGAGAGGTACTTGATTTCAAGATCGAAGTTTTCCGGTAATATGTTCAGGCCCTGAAAGACCAGCATCAGCGTATTACTGGCGGAATCCGAGGGGGTTCTGACAGTTTTGCCGCGGTATTTTTGTCTTACCTCGTCCAGTCGGCGACTGATGTCTTTAGGAATGTTATTGGCTATTCGTGGCGGTTTTTGCTTCGTCCCGGCGAAAGCCAGTTCCCATGCGGTAGTGACCTCTTTTCCTGCACGTTCCTTAATGTTCTTATACCTGTCGAGATGGAGGTACATAAGGGAAATCCAGACCATCAGAAAGAATGATACAGCAACTTCCAGGCCGTAAAAAGCCCTGCGTTTGGCCATTGTCAAGGTATGTGGCGTAAGCCTGTCCGCACGGAAGTCGGTGTTGGTACATTGTTTCAGCCAGCCCATCGCAACGCCAGCGGCACAGGCGCAGGCCATATCAGGTTCCGAGACAGCCTGCGTCTGAAGACCGAGCCGACTCGCAAGCTCGTTGATTTGATCCGGATTCAAACCGTTACTGTGGTAGAGCAAATGCCTGGGTTGCTGATCTTGTGGCAAAGAAGCCAGGCTGCGCGGCAGTTCGTTCATGAGTAGTTTGTGCGCCTGCTCGCCGGTCGAACAGGTCAGACTGCGTGCCAAAATCGGCTGACTCTGCCGGTCCAGAGCCAAAATATATAAAATGTCAACCGCCCAGCCCACGGCAATCAGTGATTCCTGATTGGGCAATTTCGATTGATTCTGTTCGTTCACCAGCCAGTGCGTCCAGGAAACAAGATCAGGTTCTGCCACCAGGGCGTCCAGATCGGCCTGTTCGAATTCGCCGAGCAGTTTCTCAAGCTGGTCGCGATTGGTTGTATGCACCAACAAATCCAAACCGGACGAAGCACAAGGTTTTTGCTGATAACATATCGCGATCGAATCGGCATTGGTGGCGAAATCTTCCTCAATATCATAACGCAAAGTCTGATTGAGCTGCTGGATATCGGAAAATTCGCTATGATGTGACAGGCTCTGATAAAGATGGCCTCCCAGCGATAGCGCGACCGGAGGTTTTTTTTTGCGATGACAAGCGAGGCTTTGCCCTGTCCGATCAATCAGTGACGGGTTTTGACCGTCCGACGGCTTGTCATCCAAAGTCACCTTCAGTGGGTCATTGGAGCAATACTGATCAGCCTGCTGTTCGATCATTACTGTGGTAATCTGGGTATTGGTGTAATGTATGCCTAGACAACTTTTGTTGGCCAATGGTCAGTCTCCCTGGAAAAAAGCATAATTGACAAATGCGCCTTTATAGGTTCTGTAAGTGCCGGTCAAAATATTGTAATTGGCCCGGCCCAATCGAGCTTTTATGTGAATAGAAAATGTGTCACTGGCAGGTATAGCCAATACCTGGACAGCCCGTGAAGTATCCCTGTCAATTTCATCGGAGATATCGTACAGATTCAACCTTCTGTCGATAGGATTTTGCTGGCGGTGCTCCACAATAGCCTGAATCGCGGTCTGCGTTATTCCTAACGGCAGGAAGGCGGCTTCCATAACCTCAGGCGGGGCCGTGTTAACATTGATCTTTGTATGTCCCCAATAACCCAGGTAGTCGGTAAAGTTTTCGAGGCGCATGGTCAAATCGTTTTCAGGGAACTCACTTTTCGTGTTGGTGGTTTCATTGTGCCATTGCTGGACGAAAGCGTCCATAGTCTGGTAATGCTGTTTTTGAAGGTCTTCACTGCTGACAGGAGGTGTGGATTTTGGAGGACTGTTTTTTCTTTGGATACGTCGCGGTCGCCATAACATACGGACTTCGCCATTTTTATTTTTGGGGGACCGCTGTTTGGCAAGGTAAATCGTCGGTTCCAGGACTTCGACTCGCTTGCCGATATCCAACGCCAAATTTATAGCGTTGTCCGTCTCATCGGGTTCCGCATCGAGCAGTTCGCCAAGCCGCCCAATCGAGTCCTCTACAGGCGCTGTTTCTTTCTCAAAAGGCGAGTGTAAAAGCCAATAAAGTGGATATTTAGCGTTTTCATCATGAATTTCTATATCAACGGTGGCCGGCCCGATCTGAACGGTTTTCTTAACGAGTATGAACGGCGCCAGTGTTGCAATGTTCCTCATTTCGTCGAGATCATTCGGATCGGCAGCATCGTTAGGATCGGAAGCATCGTTAGGATCGGTCAGATCGTCGAGATTCTCCAAGTCGTCGGGTTCGGCAAGATTTGGATCATCGGGGTCCTTGGGCGTTGGGACTTTGGCCGTACGCGGGGTTTTGCTCTCGAGCATATCCCGTGTCAATTGGGAAGCAATTATCAAGGCGGATTCCGCAGCGTATTGGCACTGAAGGTGATCGGCACGGTAGTTACTGGCTCTGACATGTATGGCCGTGTCGGCCTGGAACTCCACAATCAGACCTGCCAGCAGCACCAGTACCATAAGCGTCAGCAGCAGTGCAAATCCGTTTTTTTTCGATAGTTTGTAATTGATTTTCATAGTTATTTCGGCAATTCGAATCTCTTCAGGCAAAAAGTGCGGTTGACGGTCAATAGCTGTTGTGGGTCGAGTCGGTCCGATCGAAACAATTGAGCCTGCACCTCAATGAGCGAAGGACTAGTATTGGGGTCGCCGTAAATGCCGCCATTGGCGTCGAGCAATTCCACCTGAAACGAGTACAGTTTTTCACACAGAGGAATATACATAGCGTTATCGGTGTCACCTGGTTTGATCTCCCGGCGGAAAAGGACCAGGTCCTCCTGTTCATAACGTGGTACGGCTACCCAGTCGATCTGTGCAACCGGTTTGTCCTGCTCGCCGTTGCCGCCCGAACTGATGGTAAGTTGAGATGTCTCAAGTTGACCGTAAGAACTGTGTTCGACGTTGAATTTGCTGTCGGCCTGGGCGCTGGCGATGATATCGGATAAAAGTTTGTCCATACTGTATTGTATAGAAGCCTGCTGAGCCAGTCTGTGGTTGATCACATTGTGCTGGTCACCGATCTGAGAGAGTATCTCCAGTATGGCAGCGCACACCATCGCCGCAATAATCAAAGTTACTATCAACTCTAAAACTGAGAAACCCGAACGTTTCATGTTTGTTTTCTGTTCTCCAATCCAGGCACTACTATTTGTAAAAGTTTCGTTATAGCAGTCCACCTTTCTCCTCCTACTCCACATTCCCCCCTTCATTTTCTTCGTCAATTTCAAGTTCGCCAATTTCTTCAAGTGCGTCCGGCGGCAACTGACCGCTTTCTACCAGGCATTGAAGGGCTTCCTGGATAGTCGGCTCGCGACCTAGTTTTTCTTGTAGTTCAAGATACCATGGTGGCAACTCTGGCGCGATTGGAACCGCGATCGGCTGACCCGGTATCGGCTTTAGTGTAGCGAAATAACGAATCAGCTCGACTGTAGGGCGCTCACCAGCCTCTGTTTCGGCCTGGTTTACCTTTACGGTTGCCTGGATAAAGGTTTTGGCGAAATCTTTCGGGCTGGGTGAGTCGGAGTCAACCATTATCCGTTTCAGGTCCAACTGCCAGGTAAAAAGAGGATCTATTTCGTCTCGGATTGGCAGGCCGATGACATTTGGCTCCTGTGCGTGTGCCAGAAGCACCTCCATGTGCCTTTGTGCCACCGCCATAGCGCGTTCACGCATTATCTGCTTGCCGACAGAATCGACGGTACGCTGATATATCACCATCACACCGGCAAGCAGAACAGCTAATATCGCTAAGCTGGCGATAACCTCTATTAAGGTAAATCCGGTTTTTTTTTCAGATGTACGGGGCATTATAGATTCTCACAGTTAAATGGGGGAGGTCATAGAGACCTCCATCTGCGGCTCGATCAGTTCCAACGGACGACTGCTCACAACTACGCGTGTGGTCAGGCGGCCACAGTTCAAAAAACGATAATGCTCATTTGGGATGTCGATCAGGTCGAAGGTGACGGATTTTTCCCATCCTTGAGGCGTTGCTCGCAAGATCAGGTCGCCGGAATACTGATGCGAACCGTCTTCATGCCCGACCTGTTCGATATAGCAACGATCCAGTCCCTGTTGTTCGATGAGAGGTTCAATTTCTTCATCGTAGCCTTTCTCGCGGTGCTCATAGACGGTGTAGTAGCCGGGTGTCACCTCGATGACAACGTCCAGACGACAGCCGCGTAAAACGGCTATCTCAGCCGTCATACGCAGAGTCCTCGCAAACCTGTTTACGTCTTCGTCCAGGCGGTTCTGAGTTATCCGGTTGGACATGTCCGGCGCTACAATACCAAGCAGCAGGGCTATTATAAAGAATGCCACCACAACCTCGATCATGGTAAAGCCGTGATTTCTGATACGAACTTCGCCTCTTACGTGGTCGTCAATGTTATTGTTGCCGCGAAACACTTGAACACTTCTAACAAGAAGACCATGTATTGCCATTTCATTACGGTTAAGGGTGTTGTTGTTTATACGCAAAGTCAGGTCAGGATATTTAAAATTCTTCGGTCTCTTCATAGCTATAGATATCAGCGTTTTCGTCTTCGCCATCGGGTTTGCCGTCGGCGCCGAAGCTGCAAATTTCGTATGGCCGCTGCGGATCGCCGGTATAGTCATAGAAATAGTCATAACCCCAAGGGTCCGTCGGGAGCTTGCCGTCCTTGAGATATCCTGCCGTATCCCAACCGAATACATCCGGTGGCTCTTCCACCAGCGCCAGCAACCCCATTGAATTATCCGGATATTGACTGGTATCCATTTTGTAATTTTGTATGGCATTTTCAAATATTTTGATCTGAGTTCTGACGGTGGCTATCTTTGCTTTGTGAATACGTGAAATCACCTGCAGACTGACCACTCCGGCCATGATACCTAAAATCGCTATTACAACCATCAACTCGACCAGGGTAAAACCTATGTGACGATGCGAAAAAAATGATTTGACTTTAGGTCGCTTCATCGAAATTCTCCTTCTACCAAAAAGCACTGTGATTATTTGTAATTGTTTTCTATTCATTGTTTTCTTTTTTTATTACATCTTAATGTCGGAAACCTGGAAAATAGGCAGCATCACCGCCATAACGATAAACCCGACGATACCGGCCATAATGACGATAATAACCGGCTCTATAATCGAACTGATTCTTTGAACACTCGCGTCGGTGCTTTCTTCGATGCTGTCTGATATGGAAAGGAGCATGTCTTCCAGTTCACCGGTTTTCTCTCCGACGGCGATCATGTGAGCGACCGCAGGTCCCACAACTTTGCTGGCTCGCAGCGGCGTGGCGACATCGGCCCCGGCAATAATGCGTTCCCTCGCCTGACGAACCGCATTAGCCATCACGGCGTTTCCCGTCACTTGCGAGACAATCTGCAGGCTGTCGGCCATGGGCAGGCCGCTACGAATAAGGGCAGCCAGCGTGGAACTAAAACGTGCCACAATGCTTTGTCGAACCAACTCACCGGTTATCGGGATTTTTAATATAAAACGGTCGAATGCCATCCGACCATTGGTCGTGGCCAACACCCTCTTGAAGGCCCACCAGCTTATCGCCAGCGTCAGCAGAATCAGCCACCAGTTATTAATCATAAAATCGCTGGCGCCCATCAGGATTTTTGTGGCCATGGGCAGTTGCCTGCCTGTGCTGGTAATAATCCTGGTTATTCGCGGTACCACAAAGGTCATCAAAACCGTGGTGACTATAATACAAACGACCACCAGGATAATCGGGTAAGTCAGCGCGGCTTTGATCTTCGCTTCCAGACGTTGTTTCTTGCTCATATAATCGGCCAAAAGACTGAGTGATCGACCAAGGTTTCCTGTGGCTTCACCCACCCGAATCATAGCGGCATAAATCGTATCGAACCAACCGGGATACTCTTTCATACCGTTAGCCAAAGATTCACCAGCCATAACCTGATCTCGAATGTTCTGCAGTATCTGAGTGAGTCTACGGTCGCTCGCCTGAGAGATAAGCACTTCCAACGACTCGGTGAGTTTGACGTCGGCCCTGACCATGGTACCCAACTGGCGAGTAAACTCCAGCACCTGCCGGCGCCGACGTGAGGAGAACAGGCGAGTAAACTCCATACGCCCCGAATGAGCCGCTTCGCTGACGGGGTTTAGTTTACTGGCGTGCAGTTGACGATTGCGCAATAAGTGTCTGGCCGCGGCGGCCGATTCGGCGGCGATATTTCCCCGGGTCTGATGGCCGGTTTTATCCAAAGCTATGTATTCAAAAGTCGGCATAATAATCGATCAGTTTGTGTTAGCAGCAAAAGTTGTTTCAAAAGTCCATAATAATAAGTCAACCAATACCCGGCGGCCCGGCTCACCTGGAATATACTTAAAAATCATCGGAGTGTGCAACCCGTATTACTTCTTCGAGTGAGGTAATACCCTTTTCCGCTTTTTGGAGGCCGTCCATTCTTAACGTTGTCATATTTGCTTCGACAGCCGTTTTTTTGATAATACCCGCTGTGCCCTGCTTATAAATGCATTGGCGTATATCATCGTCAACAACCATCAATTCATAAATTCCTGTGCGGCCCAGATACCCGGTATTGAAACATTTCTCACATCCCGTCCCACGATAGACTCTTTTAAAAGCAGCGAAATCAAGGCCGAGCTCACGTATCTGGTCCGAATCGGTAGTGATACATTGTTTGCAGTTGGGGCATACCTTGCGAACGAGCCGCTGTGCCAAAACGCCGGATATGGACGAAGCCACAAGATAAGGCTCGATCCCCAAATCCAACATACGTGTTATGGCTCCGGCAGCATCGTTGGTGTGTAAAGTGCTGAAAACCAGATGACCGGTAAGAGATGACTGTATAACCATACGTGCTGTTTCATGGTCCCTGACCTCGCCCACCATGATCACATCAGGATCCTGCCGCAGGATATGACGCAAAGCGGTGACAAAGGTCATGCCCTTTTTACTGGCAACCTGTATCTGACTGATACCGTCCAGTTGATACTCAATGGGGTCTTCTACAGTCATGATGTTTTTTTCGGTGGCGTCGATACGCCTGAGAAAGCTGTACAGGGTGGTGGTTTTGCCGCTGCCGGTTGGTCCGGTGACAAAGAAGACACCGTGCGGTTGTTCCAGCAGGCGGTCAATTCGTTTGAAATCTCGCTCGCCGAGTCCCAGGTTTTCCAGGCTGTAGATACCTGTGCTTTTGTCGAGCAGTCTCAGAACGGTCCGTTCGCCAAAGGCTGTCGGAACGGTACTGACCCGCAGATCAACTTCTCGCGGCCCGATTTTTACACTACAACGGCCGTCCTGAGGCATACGCCGTTCCGCTATGTCCATACCGGACATAACTTTGATACGCGAAACAACAACGGACAGGATACGCGGGTCCAGGTTGAGCATATCGTAGAGCACTCCGTCAATACGATAGCGAATGAGTATTTTTTGCTCCAGCGGATGAACATGTACGTCCGAAGCGCGTAACTGCAGAGCGCGAAACAAAATATCGTTCACCAGCCGAATCACCGGCGGTCGATTGACTACATCCAGCAGATCTTCTGATGATGCGACCTCACTGAGTATCCCTTCTATGTTACCCGAGCTGGAATCTACTTCATCGGCAATATCGCCTAGGACGGTAACCCGTTGTTCGTAAGCGGAGTTGATGGCCGTATTGATGATGGCACGAGTGGCAAATGCCGGTTTCAATGGAACGTTGACCATCTTGGCAATGTTGTCGAGTGCATAAAGAGCAAACGGCCTGCTGGTAGCGATCGTCATGGCAGAATCGTTCATGCCAGTCGCCACCAGACCGTGGTGCTGGGCGTAATTGGCCGGTACCGCAGCCACGAATTCAGCGGGCACCTCGCTGGGCTTTATCTGCTCAACGAAGGGAACATCCAAAAGTTCACCGAACAACTTGAGAACCTGATCCTCCGAAAAAACATCCGACTCCAGCAACGCCATATCCAGACGTTCCCCGTCTCCAGAATGCTGTTTTAGAAAAGCTTCCAGCATCCTGGCATCAATAATCTTGGTCTTGCGGGCTATTTCAAGTAATTTTTCTTTCATAATGTAATCATTATAGTCGTATCAATTCACGATGTTAATATCGTTTTGCCAATAATTTTCCATCCTCCACAAGCCATGCCCTGTTCATATACACTTTTTTACAGTTCTTCTGCTCGATAATCTTTATCATCCAGAGCACGGCTGCGCGGGCCTGAAGGTTCATTGGGCAAACCGGGAATAAACGACTGCTTTTCATAATTAAGCTCAAATTTGTCCAGTTTTATGGTGCTTTCTTCCGTGATATTTTCCAGGTCCTCGAAGTTCACATCTTTTACAATATTGGCCTTTACGAAAACATAAAGAACACCGCTTTCCTGCGACTTGACCGTGTTTCTGAACAGTACGCCAAGCAGGGGAATATCTCCCAGGATCGGAATTTTGTTGACGGTTATCGCATCTGTAGTTCGCGTCAGACCGCCCAGTATAATAACCTTTCCATCGGGAATCGTAGCATTTGTTGTTACATTGTTGGTCGATTTCGGAGGCGGAACATTTCCGCTACCCTCACCTTCGAAGTTGTCAACCGCCAGCGTTATCTCCAGGCTCAGAAAGTCTCTACCTTCTCTGCCTTCGCTGACGCTGGGTTTAATTTTCAACTCTGTGCCTGCATCCACATAACCGGCAAACTCAACCACCGGAATGCCGGAAATACCTGTTACCGTAAATTTGGTGGTGGGTTTTTGCCGTTTGCTGTTAATAACAGCTTCCTGCTCACTGTTGATCAGCACCCGCGGTTTGGAAATCACCCGGCTATTAGTCTGGGTCTGCAACGCTTCCAAGGTGGCGTAGATGAAATCATCATCAAAGAAGGCTACCGTACCGCCGGTACCGCCGGCAAACATTTTCTCTCCCGCTGCTTTACTAATGCTACTGAGACCAAACGGTGAAACACCCCCTATTCCCCGCGTATCACCCTGGGTTCCACCCACGCTATACGAGTTCTGCGCAGAAATCCCCAGCTTAAGCGCATCGTCCGTACTGATCTGTACCAGAATGGCCTCGACAAGAACCTGGGGCATCCGCCTGTCGAGTTCCTTGATGATCCTCTCGATCTCCTGGTGCTGCTTGGTGGAGGCGCGAATGCCAACAGAACAAATGTCCTTAAGGGCCACGATCGTGGGCTTGCGCTCCAGGCCGGGGATATCAACATTTTCCTTGGCCTGGGATGTCCTGGTGTCCTCCAGAAGCGCTTCCAGCGAACTCTGGACAAACTCGGCCGTTTGATTCTCCAATTTGTAAATTCGATATGTTCCCAGTGCATCATTCGGGTCCATATCAATGTGTTTCATGACAGCTTCTATATCGCGGAGCTGATATTCCGCGGCGTAAATAAATATCCTGTTGGTTGATTCCTGAATAGCGACGCGGATTTCCGGCTCCTCCAGACCAAAGAGTATCTGCCCGTCCTCGCCAACACGTGGTTGTTCCAGCCCCATCAGACCGGAATCTATCCGTTGCCCGTAATCCATCCGCTGTCCGTAATCCATCCGCTGTCCGTAATCCATCTGCGAACCGGGATTCCTCCAGCGGTCTGCCTGATCCCGCGGACGCATGCTATCTTTGTCTTTTTTGGTAATAGCCAGATCGTCCAGTATCTTCTGGACCTCCGCTGCTTCGACATATTGTGGCTGATAAATCTTCAGTTGCATCCGATTGTATTCGCCGGGCGGCACATCCAGTACCGGCAGCAGTTCTTTGACCTGAACAATCTGCTCTTCGGTACCGACGATAAGCAGGCGATTGGTTCTCTCATCCGGCAGCAGATACGGACCGCCAGGCTCAATACTGACCATCCCCCCCATTCCCCCGAGACGGCCCCGACTACCTGTGGACGTGCGGCTGCTTCCATACCGGTTGCTTTCATACCGGCCTTGAGGATACATTGGGTCCATTTGCATTTGGCTGCTTGACATTCGTCGGGAAGAACCACCAGACTGTTCCTGTTCGTTAAGGACCGCAATCAAATCAGCTATTTGTTGAGCTATGTCGGAAGAGAGAATATGCTTAATCTGAATCGCTTCTAATTTCAGATGGATGTCCACATCGAGTAGGCCCAACAGACCCTTAACCTGATTGATCTGCTCGTCGTTGCCGATAACCAGCAGGCGATTGGTTCTTTGGGCGGGCAACAGATACGGACCTTTAGGCACAATAACAATAAGCTGCTCCACCCTGCCCGTACTGCGGCTCGACGTCGGCTGTGATGGGGTGGGGCTCCCGGGGATGCTTGGTTGGCGGGAGGAACCCGTCGATTCTCGGGACACTCCCTGAAGTGTTTTTACTTCTTCCTGTTCCGTCAGAACCACCATCAAATCCGCCAATTGCGAAGCAATCTCTGCAACCATAACATGCTTGATCCGCAACGGTACCAAATTCAGATCGATGTCAATATCAAGCAGACTCAACAGATACAGAACCTGTTCGGTTTGCTCGTTCGTACCGATCACCAGAAGTCGATTAGTCCTGATCTCGGCCACCAGATAGGGCCCTCCCGGAGAAGTCTTGACAAATTTGCTTCGGCTTTGCTGTTGCGAACCTGAAGGTGTTGCCGGTGGTCTTGCTTCGCCCGGGTCGGGTCCGGGTCCGGGTTGTTGTCGTGGACTGGAGGAAGTACTGGTTTTAGTTTCACCGTTCTCCTGTTCAGCCAGAGCCTTGATCAATTCGCCGATCTGCTCGGTGGCCTTTTCGGCCAGTAAATATTTGAGCGTCAGGGCTGTCAGTTTAACCTCACCGCCCGGCGCCGGCACATCAAGCAAACTTAACAACTCTTTAACCTGATCGATCTGCTCGTCCGAACCCACAACCAGCAGACGACGCATTCTCTCGTCCGCTTGTATATATGGCCCTTTGCTGTCGGTTTTGCTGCTGGACGGAGCTTTGGAGGGAGAACGGGTGCTGCTTGGTTGACGCAGAGCGGGTGTTTTATCATCCGGTGGCGCCGGCGTTGTTGACTCGGCTTCGCTTTGCTCGTTCAGGGCCATGATCAGATTCTTGATCTGTTCGGCCATCTCTGTGGCTGTAACATGTTCAATCGGCAGAGCCGCCAGTTTTATCTCCGGACCCGGCCCCGGCACATCAAGCAAACTTAACAACTCTCTAACCTGCTCGATCTGCTCGTCCGAACCCACAACCAGCAGACGATTCGTTCTCTCGTCCGCTTGTATGTATGGCCCTTTGCCGTCGTCGGGTTTGCTGCTCGTGGGTGGAGCTTGTGAAGGAGGACTGCTGCTCGGCTGGCGCGGAACGGCTGTTCCGCCCTTTGGTGACTCCGGCGTTGTCGATGTGGTTTCGCTTTTATCATTCAGAGCCTTGATCAGACCCTCGATCTGAGCGGCCACCTCAGTGGCCGTAACATGTTCTAACGGCAGAGGCGCCAGTTTTATCTCCGGACCCGGCACCGGCACATCGAACAGACTCAACAGTTCTTCGACCTGCTCGGTTTGCTCCTGCGAACCAACAACCAGCAGACGATTGGTTCTCTCGTCCACTTGCATATATGGCCCCTGGTCTTTGGCCTTACTGACGGTGGTAGAGGCCGGTCTTTGGGTGGTAGGGTGGGATGGTGTTGCTCTACGCGGATCGGGATTGGGCTCGGTCTGGGGCTGCGGGTCTGGCTGGGGCTGGGGTTGGGGTTGGGGCTGGGCGGACACCGGTCCGCCTTGCGAGTTCAGAGCTTTGATCAGACTCTCGATAGATGTCTTTACATCCTTGGCCAAAACGTATTCCGGCTGTAACGCTGTCAGCTTGATTTGGGGACCGGGCTGATCAACATCATACAGGCTCAGCAAATGCTCAAACTGTTCGATCTGTTCGTCGCTACCGATCACAAAAAGGCGATTGGTCCTTGAGTCCTCCAGAATATCAGGCTCATTTTTTTGGACAGCAGCGGGAGTGGGAGTGGGTGGGACGATTTTTGTGACCCTGGGAGTTCTCCCGGGCGAGGTAGTAGTTGTATCGTCGGCTGCCGGCTTCGCCGGCTCCGGTCCGGAAGGCATCGTAGCGCTCTGAGCATTTAGGGCTTTGAACAGGCCTAACACCTCTCTCTTGGCATCTGAGGTTGACATATATTGCAGCGATATGATTTTCAGATGCCGCTCCGGACCGGGTTGGTCGATCAGAGTGATTATCTCCAGCAAACGCGGAACTCGCCACGCGTAGTCGGTAATGAAAAGATGATTGCCGTCGATGGGCGATGCGGTGATAACCGAAGGATGTGGAACGAGTTGAGCCAATTTGTCTTTGACTTCTTCGAACGTAACGTGCTCCAGTTTCACTACTTGGACTACTACCAAATCGTTCGGATCGGTTGTCGGCTTCGATATTGAAGGAGTAAATATTTCGGTTTGTTTGAATACCTCGGTGTCCTGTACTATTTGCACAAACGGACCGTCTTTTACCATGCGGAAACCTGCAAAAGCCAGTACTGATTCCAACAAAGGCAGTAGCTCCCGGCGGTGTATATCACCGTATTGTTGCAGTTTCATTTGTCCGGTGGGCATTGTGCCTTTGGGGTAGATGAAATTGAGTTTTAGTTCTTTTCCGATCATTTCGAGCAGCATGTTGACGTCGATAAGATCGCTGGTCGTCTTGATCTTGACGTTGCCGTCCAACCGCTCGATTGTGGGCGGTTCCCCTTTACTGGCAGTGGCAGTGTCGGTGGACTCTTCGACGCCGGCAGAGGGAGGCTCCTCGGATGCCGGGGGTTCGGGCGCAGGCTCGGGCTCGGCAGGCTGGGGCTCGGCAGGCTGGGGCTCGGCAGGCTGGGGCTCGGCGGGCTGGGGCTCGGCGGGCTGGGGCTCGGCAGGCTGGGGCTCGACCTGCTCGGAAGGTGTCTGGTCCTTGTCCTCCGGCTCGTTTTCTTCGGCGGACTCGGCATTCGGTTGATTAGCATCCCGTGGCGGCGGTGGTGGCGGGTTCCAGGAAGTGCGTGGGGGGTTTGTTCGAGATGTTCTTCCCGCGTTTTGCCGTGAAGAGGTCGCGGACCGTCTGACCAGAGGTGTCTTCGGTTTGCTCTGGGTAGGAGCAGCCGGCAACTCTTGTAGATTAACATGAGGATCCCGCTCCAGTTTTTGGTCTATTTTTACCTTCGCTTCGTCAAGCTTTTTTTTCAAAGCCTGGGTCTCAGGAGAATCGGGATGTTCTTTCTCAGCCTCGGAGTATTGTAAAAATAACTCGAAAAATTCATCTTCAGGCGACGGAGCACCGCGTTTTTCGGTACGTTGCTCGCCGTTGTCAGACTGCTCGGAAGAAGCCGACGAGTTTTTTTCGGAGGACTTACCATTTTTCTCCGCGGATTCTTTGTCGTCGGTTTTTTGTATTTCTTGTGCTTGGGGCTGTTCTTTTTGGCCCTGTTCACTTTCGGTCTGGGCCGATTGACCATCGCTGCTGCTTTTTTGTTCCGCCCGGCCCGTTCCGACGACGGTCCACAGCACAACAGTCAGTAACAGCAATACAATAGCAACGTGCCAACTTCGCAAACTCAATGGCCCCTGCCAGGATTTGCCTTCTCGCAACGGCCCTGACAAAGAGTTTTCATTATGACAATCTGGAAAATGTGACTGTTTAACCTTTACCTTGTCATCGGCTTCGCGGTTATTATAATTGTCTTGATTATGAGTTTTCATTTTTCAGGCATGCTCCATAAAAACAGGTTAAATCGATGAACTACAACCGATTAATTATTCTTTTGCTTCTTATGACAATACTGTTGGCTTCCTGCGCCGGCCGCCCCGGGCAAAGGGTTGCCACGGATACCGCCATTTCCAATACTGAAAACACCGTACTTAAACCGCAACGTGAGCTTATCCAACGTCTCGTCGATGAAATCCTGTTGGCCCTGGCTGCTCACGATTACGACCGGATGGGCAAATTTGTCGAACCGAGCGAACCCCATCTGTCCGGTCGGGAAATAGCGATGCGCCTGCTTGGCTCGCGGGCCTTTTCGCTGATACTGGATGCCTGGAATGCACAACATATCAAAGTGTCCTTCGATGACGACCTCCTCTGGGCAACCGCACAGCTAAATGTCTCAGTTCGCACCAGTCCCAATCGTCAGCCTAAAACAGTATCTTTTACCTTTCGACTACATCGCCCGGCCGAGTCGGCTCCCTGGCGATTAAACGTTCGCTAACAATTTTATCACGACTACACCGGGAAAACATCCAGTGAGATGCCTGCCCAAACTTGAATATCTGACAACAATGGGCTTAGGCATGTTTCCTCATCCTTCCTCTTTGGGAGGAGGTCTATAACCGGGCCTCGAAATCCGTCCCGGTTGTGGTGGACTCGTTTTAGATGGCTCCGCAACTGGCGCCGGCAAAGACTTGGAAATCTCAAGAGGAAACTCGAAACCTTCGCAAGTCAATACAACAGAACCATCGGACACTCGAGTAAGTGTGTAATTATCGATCGTCTCACCCACAAAAAACGCCTCGCTTTTGTTTTCTTGTGCTGATTTCTTGATCCAGGCGAGTCCGCCATTATATCCTTCTATCGTACCAACAAGGGTAAATCTCGGAGCAGGAGGTTTAGGTTGGCCGTAGGTTATGACAACCTGATTCTCTTTACCCATTGATATCTCGACAGGTTGCAGTTCGGGGGTGATCCACTTGGAGTTGGCTATGGGCTTGGACTCAATTGAATATGCCCCGACTTTCAGGTCACTGACCGTAGCCCCGCTATTGTTCCATGGTCCCCCTGTAACTCGCCATTGCGCCCCGGCAGCCACAACTCCCGGTGGAGTAATTGTCACCGTAAGGCTGCCAACCTTAGTCTTGGTATAGGCTGCCGATACGGTTGCAAGCTGGTCCTTGGATATCTTGGCGTTCAAACCGTCCGGCCGGTCCCATCCTGATATCGGTTTAAGCTCGATCTTGCGTGAACCCACTAGGGCTTTATCCCACGTAGCGCCGCTGTCCTGCCACGGCCCAGCGTCCACTCGCCACTTCCCACCCAGATCGATAACTTCCTGCGGGGCAATCGTTACTTTCAGTAAACCATATTCCGGTGGAGGTGTCTTTGTGTAGGTCACGGAATGCTTAGTTGTTTGTTTTTTGGAAACATTGACGGTCGTTTTCTCAGGAACGTCCCACCCCGCCACTGGTTTAAACTCCACATTCTGAGAACCAACAGCAACCTTCTCTGCCATGACCCCGCTTGGCTGCCAGACTTTGCCCCCGACAATACGCCACTGAGCCCCGGCATCCGCAACTTCCGACGGAGCAATTGAGATCATTACCGAACCAAACGGCGGCTCCCATCGCTCAGAATAAAGCCGAAGAGCTGCCATCAAACCGGAATCGTTATTACCGGCAAGTCCGTCGCTGCCCTTGCCTTCGGACAGCCCGTTTCCGCCGGATAAGCCTGATTTCTGCTGGGCCGAGGCCGATACGGAAACATATTCATCCAATTGGACCAGGCCCACAATCAGGACCACTACCGCTACGAATGCCAAAGACGCATTGATATACCACAAACGTTTGATCACCGGTATCCACTTTCGTTACACGTTTTTGACTGTTCCCTCATTTTACTAAAGGTTAGACCATCAATCAACCTGTCAGTTCCATCGCAACAAGCCAAAAGCCGACTTTGTTGCTAAACCTGTCATCTACACATCCGATACCGACTGAATTTGGCGGGCTATCGAAGCTATAATTCCTTAAAAATAATACCTTTATAGCGTTTTTTCAGACCGCCGCCGGCAATGGCCTATTCGGATTTACTCGCCTCGGACGTACCGCCATAGGCGCCCTGGTTGACCGGCTCACCACCGGTATCACCCGCGTTAATACACGGGCTGGTCACGCTGTCGGTCTGCCAATCCTTCAAGGACGGGTTCCATCTGCCGTATTGGGATTGCAGGTGATAATCGCCGTCCACCCAGTAATCGTCATCTGGATCAGCCACGGTGCCGTTGTCACTCCAGAAACCCGGCGTATCATAAAACAGCGGATCGTCGCTGATATTATTACCACCGGTCCCGTTCCAGCCGTTTTCTACATTACTGTACGTGACCGAAAGCAGCCCGGGATCATCGATGATTTGATCGGAACCGTTGTTCCATAGAATGCTGTTTGTGATAGCGATGCCGATCTGGCAGTTCCCGATCCTTAAACCGCCGGCCGAATCCTCCGCCTGATTATCGGCAATACTGCAATGTTCGATGTTTATATCCCAGACGTAATCGGCAAATATACCTGCGCCATTCTGATCGGCATTGTTAGACGCAATTATATTATGGTGCAGCTCGATGTTACCGCAGTGTTCCAACGCTATCCCGGCCCCATTCCGTTCGGCGATATTATTGCTGATAACACAATAACTTATAGTAGAAGATAAGCCGGGATCGTCATTGTTCGCCTCGGCAAGATAGAGACCGCCCCCCAACTCGGCATTATTGCCGCTGATAACGCAATGGGTGATAATAGTACTGTTGTTGTCTATAGATAAAATACCGCCGCCCCTGACTATATCATCGGAAACGTCGCCGGTACCATTGTCATCCAGATAACCCAACCCCCCGGTAACGGTAAGACCTTTGATAACGACATCGTCAGCCTGGCCCTGCGCGAGAGTTATAACAGAAGCGTTTTCAGTGGTGTTATGACTGCCGTCAATAACAGTGGACATGACAATATCGGGATCGCTGGGATCTGTACTTCCGATTGTCAGGCCGTTGCGGTTAATGATGATGCTCTCGAAGTACCGTCCCTTGGTGATTATGATTTCATCATTATTTACGGCGTTGTTAAGGGCCTCACAAATCCCGCGATACCATGTGCTCACCGTAGTGTTCCCCGCTACATGTACCAGGTTCACCAGTTGCGATAGATATTGGGGATCGACCTGGTCGGCTTCGTCAGCGCCTATATCCACCCGGCAATAAGCCTGTCTCGGCTGACCGTCGATATCAAGATCGCCCTGTCTGTAATCATAGTTGTCAATGCCCTTGTTGACGCAGGGCGAACTGCTCGCCAGATGATAATCGCCGTTGCCCGGATCGACAAAAACCGGATCGGCATCGATATTGCCGTCTCCTTCCCAGCCGCCCTGCACATCACAGTAGATAACAGAAATCCGATCGGCAACATTGGGATCGTTATCGACAATCTGCCCATTGCTGTTGCCCCAGAAAATACTCTCTGCCAGCGAAACATCCTGACAATCACCCAGCAGTTGCAGTCCCCCGCCGCCGGTGGTTGCTTCATTACCGGCTACCGTACAGAACTCCAGGTTAATTTGCTCAATATTGCCGGCGAATATCCCGCCGCCCATCGCCGCTTGATTATTGACGATCATGTTGTTATTGATTTCTACATCATCGCAGTCCAGCAGCATGATACCGCCGCCGTCGGCGTCGGCCTTATTATCGCTGACTGTGCAGTGGTCGATGGTCGCCTTCATAGTTGCCTGAAGATATATCCCGCCGCCCAGATCGGCCTGCTCATTGGATATGATATTGCAATGAGAAATAGTTATATCGCTGTTATAGGCCGAAAAGATACCTCCACCTTTCCACAGATCGTCATCGGTCTCGACCGTGTCATTGTCATCCAGATAACCGAGACCGCCGGTAACAGTCAAACCTTCTATGGTAACCTCAGCCGCCTGGTTGGGCAGCAGACTGACCGTCGAAGCGTATAATGGATTATTGGGGTCAGGCTGGTACGGCTGACTTATCTCAATTCTGCTCCCGTCGATAACTGTCGTGTTGATCACATTGGGATCCGTCGGCGATGTGCCTTTGAGCGTTATTTTTTTGTTGCCGATAGAAATATTTTCATAATAACGGCCCGGCGATATCACGATCTCGTCAGCGTCCTTAGCGGCATCGAGTGCCTCCTGAATAGCACAGTACCATTCTTTCCGGGTATTGTTGTTGACCACATTGAGCAGTCCTTCGGGACTCAGGTCCGCCAATTCGCACACGCCGATATCGACCCGGCAGTAAGCGACCCGACTGTTACCGTCCAGATCGAGTTCTTTGGGATCGTCCAGATAATCGGGATCGCCGGCATTTATACATGGAGAAGTGGTTCTGAACCGGTAATCGTGTTCGATCCATGTATTGGGATTGTCACTGTCAGTGTAATAGCCGTCGAAATCAGGATCGTCCTCGATGTTGTCCTGCCCAGGTCCGCCCCAGCCGTTTTGTATATCGCAGTAATTCAAAGTCACATTCGCGGGATCCGCGAAAATCTGGTCCGGGTTATCAGGATCGTCAATGTGATTGTTCCAAAGAATAGTGCTCCCGATTGTAATTGCCCCGCTGCCGCCAGAGCAGAAACCGTAGTTGCTGTTGCCTTTGATGGTACACAAATTGATGTTATAACCGGAGGTGTCCTCGCAGTAGAGCCCTCCGGCAATCGAGGCCGCTGTATTGCTGACGATCGCACAATTATTAACGGTTACATCGCTGGCGTCGCGCAGCGCTACGGCCCCGCCGAACTGATCGGCGATGTTACCCTTAATAACGCAACTGGTAATAAACGCCTGAGAACCGGAACAACTAACACCTCCGCCCCAGTCGGCGTCGTTATCCGAGATTACACACCTGGTTATAGTAGGACTGCTTAACCGGCAGAAAATACCGCCCCCGTACCGTTCACCCGCCAGAAAGGATGTACCCCCGCCCCCGATTATAGTCAGGCCCGATATAACGCTGCCGTTCTCGATAGCGGGATTACCATCGGAGATGTAAATAGTCGAAGCGTAATCGACATCTGACGGTTGACTGCCGTCGATCACCGTAACAGCAACGAATTTATCGTTATCGGGTTGTTTGCTGCGCAGCGTAATGCCGGTGGGAACGTTATGGTCACCGTCGAGCCGGAGATTCTCGAAATAGCGACCGGGGTTGACAACCAATTCGTCTCCCTCCTGTGCGCCGGTCAATGATTCCTGGATAGTCTCGTACCATATTCCCCGATCGCTGTTATAAACGCGCTGCTGCCTGCCGTCGTTGGAAAGCGTCTCGTCGATACCCATATCGATGCTAGGACCTAACAAGCGGGGATGCCCATCGATGTCGGCATGATCGACCTCGCCGACAAATTCGGGATCGCCGGCATCGATGCAGGGTGATCTCGAAGACAGACTTGTCCGCAGATGATAATCACCGTCAACCCAAAAATCGTCACTGTCATCGCTTTCGGTACCGTTGTGATCCCAATAGCCTTCTACGCTGAAGTGTGGCTGCCTGAACGGATTACTGGCACTACCGTTGATATTGTGGTTGTCGTTCAGGCCCCATCCGCCTTCGACCAGACAATATTTAATTTCCGGATTGGAGTATGACGCCGCGATCTGCCCCGGCAGATTGAGCCAAAATATACAATTTCGCACTTTAGGATTGCCCCCGGCCACGCAGTGCAGTCCGCCACCGCAATTGTCGCTGGAGGACGTGCCCCGATTACCGGCCAGCACGCAATTGAAAAGCTCAGGACCATTGGTACCATTACAGTAAATGCCACCGCCGAGCACAGCGATGTTACCGGTAATGGTACAGTTTCTCAGCACACCGTTGCTGCCCTTGAAATGCAAACCTCCTCCATTATTATTGCCTTTGTTGCCCGTCAAATATGTGTCGGTAACAACGGCATAACTGTAATAACAATAAACGCCCCCACCGTTAGCCTTGGCCGTGTTTTGCTCTATCGAGCATTTACTGATTGTAGCTTCGCCGACACTGTCTAAAGCCACCGCCCCACCCGAGCTGTTGCTGCCGTTACGGTAAAAAGTACAGTTTTCGATAGTGACCGCGGGCGAATTAAAGCAATAAACACCACCACCGAGATCAGCGGTGTTATTGCTTATAGTGCAGCCGATGACGATCAAACCGGCCCCGTTCTGACAAAAGATGGCCCCTCCTTTTTTGGTAACATGATTGCCATCGAGAACACAATTGCTGATGGTGGCGCCGGCATTATAGCACACTACCGCGCCGCCAAAACCATTTTTGCCGACCCCGCCGGTCAATGTAAAACCGGCGATAACCGAATTGACCCCTTCGTTGTTCTCAAAAGTAACCAAACCCTCAGGCTGACCACCGCTATCGGGCGGATCGATGCCGGGCGGATACCCAATGTCGGGATCGTCGATGTACTTCTCCCAATTTCGCCTGAACCACATATAATCCACAATATCTATGGAGTCATCCTGGTTAAAATCAGCTCTTTCATCCCAATTCGGATCGTCGGGTACGGTTTCCCAGGCTCTCCTGAATAGCATAAAATCACCGATATTAATCTGGTCGTCGCTGTCGTCGATGTTATAAATGCACTCGGTTGGGCTGACGCCGCCTATGATCCTGGTATTGGCCACAACCGCGGGATCGTCAGGATTAGTGCTCGTCAGCGTTATCGCCTTACCAAGAAAGTTGACATATTCAGAATACACACCCTCATCGACAATGACAGTATCGCCGTCATTGGCGTTGTTTATAGCACCCCGAATCGTTCTGTACTGGGAAGGAACATATAACTCATCCGCCCGAACCGCCCGGCATACGCAGGTCGAAACCAGGCAAACAGCAATGGCAAAAAGTTTTTTAACCATTATCAAATTCTTCTCTCAGGGAGAGGGTCTTGTTTGGAAGTCGGCCGCATTGGCCCCGCCTGCCACCCTCGTCACATTTACCTTACCGATACGTGACGCGGCAAACAGACCGTACGGATCAGACGAATCGCCTTCCAAAACCTCTCCCAGGCTGGCCTGGCCGATTTCCCCAAAGTTGGCTTTTACTTCTTGGCCTTCAGGAGCCACCCCCCACTTGCCGGTATCCGTGTTGTAGTAGGGCTGCACCCCGGCCATAGCGAAACTACCATCGAAGCTGCCTGCCCCATCGGTCCTGATGGTCTTCAGTGTAGCGCCCGTCGGATTAAGTCCATAGCCGGCTACATCCCCCAGCTCTCCGTCTGTGCCCACGTCATAGCCGGCCAGGATATAAGAATCCACAATGCTCCCCCTGGCCAAAACGGCTTTAATATCGTTATACGAACTTATGGTTGCATTCTTGATACTATTGAAACTGACCGTGCCGATCTGATCGATCGCTCTGACCGAGCCGCTCAGCGCTCCGTCACGGCTGGCCAAACGCACGATTCGACCGGTCGCTATTATCTTCCCGGCCATATCACCCGCCAGATTGACGCTGCCGATAGCGCCGTTGTTCGCTCTTATTTCCACACCCGCGATCAATCCTCCGGTTTTGCTTGTGATCTTCTTGATGAAAGTTTCGGAAATAATATCACCTTCGATAGCCTTATAGGCATACACCGAATTGATCGCGCCGTCCCGGCTGACAAGATCAGCCCCCAATGTGCCATCCTTGATCTTGACATTGTTGATGCTGTCGGCAAATAACGAACCACCGACAAACGTGCTCGCCTGGAAACTCTTAACCGTCCCGGCTATGTCAAAAGTAACCGCATCGCCAATCTCATCGGCCTTGAGTTTGAACCCTGTGGCGGATTCCGCCGTAGTCGTAATTTGACAGTTCTCACTCAGGTCGTCCAGCGTCAGCCCCGTCAGGCTCTTCGAAACGGCAATGCCCCTTTGCACGTCTGTCGTTTTGGCTGTGATCGCTTTGAGTGATCCCTCAACCACAATATCACCCACCGACGTCTCGGAATCTTTGCCTTTGGTCTTGACTGTCAGCGTCGATTCGTCCGTCGTACCGGACAAAACAATCGAGTCGGCATCGCAAAAACCATCCGAAACACAGTAAATCTCAAAAACTCCAGGACCGCTAAGTGAAACGATAACGGTTTGCCCGTTTCCATCCTGGTAGCTTGCTTTGTTGCGGACCACCGGTATTGTTCTTATTACCTGCGCGCTGATATCGAAATTAAACGAGTTTTCATCGCTGTCGTTAGTTGTAAAACTGATCTCACCCGATTTGGACCCCACCGTATGGGTGGCAAGCTGAACCGTAAATGTACCAGACTCGCCCGCCGCCAGGCTCTCGTCTGACTGTTCGATTAGAATATACCCATCCGGTAAGTTGAGATCGTTTAGAGTTAACACCCCCTCCCCGTCGTTGCGCACGGTAAACGTCAGAACCGGACCGCTTTGGCCCTGTAACACCGTTCCCATATTGATCGGTTCATCCTGACCATCGAATATCTCCATCTCTCCCAGAAAAACCGCAATCTCCGACGGCGGTGCCGGCTCCTGTGGCTCAGGCTCCGGCTCCTGCGGCGGTGCCGGCTCCGACGGACTTGTCATCGTGCCAATGGTAGTGACCACATTCCCCCACGCTCCGTCATTATCCTGCGCCCGGGCAAAGTAACGAATTATGCCCGTCGGCAGACCGTCGGTCGATCCGCTCCACGACCAGCCGTCTGTGCCGCTCGTGTCCACTCCCAACCTGATATCCGTACCAACATCCAAACTGCCGTTTTCGTTGGAATCCAGATAAAATTCCACGTTAGTGATTGCACCGTCACTGTCTGCAACGTTATATGCACTTAGTGTCAGCTCGTTCGGCTGCTCTACCGGATCGGGTTTGTCGCCAAGCCAGCCAATATTCGGCCCAACATTAGGCGCCTCAACCATCGTGCCGATCGCACTTACCGTATTGCTCCACGTCCCGGCATCATCCTGCGCCCGGGCAAAGTAACGGATCGTACCTGTAGGCAGATTATTGCTCGCTTGAGACCATGACCAGCCGCCCGAATCGCTCGTATCCGCTCCCAATCGTTGGTCCACACCGACATCAAGACTGCCGTTATTATTGGTGTCCAGGTAAAACTCCACCTGCAGTATGTTACCATTACTGTCGTTTACACTATTAGCCCTGAGCGTAACGCCGCCAGGCTGGATGACAGGATCGGGACTGTCAGAAAGCGAACTAATTGTCGGCTCGATATTTTCAGAAGGCTCGGGTTCAGGGTCAGGGTCAGGTGGCGGCGGAGGAGGCGGCGGTGGTGGCGGCGGAGGAGGCGGCGGAGGCGGAGGAGGAGGTGGTGGTGGCGGCGGAGAAGGCGGTTCAACGCCCGTACCGGAAAAAGTGATCGCATAACCACCTTCATCGACATCGTTATTCCATAACGTCAACGCACCACTGTAATTGGCCTCGCCGGTTGGCGCAAAAGTAATGACAAACGTTGCCGTAACCCCGGGCGCCATAGTCCAATCGTCCGAATCACCACTTCCATTCATTGGGTTGAGTGTAAATGGCTCATTCAACCCCGACGCCTGACTGACCGTCAAAACCCCCGAACCTTCATTGCGAATGATACAGGTCTTGGACAAACTTTCACCGACAATCACCTGGCCAAAACCGTAACTATGAACATCATCGTCGCCATCGATTTCAATATCAATCTCAGGTTCCGTGATAACTTCCGAATCATCATTTTGGATTGTGCCCCGCCCTTGACCGTCGCTGATCTCCACCCCATCGCTGGCATCGCTAAGGTTGACAACAAACACCTCATCCCCCTCAACTTTCGTATCCCCGTTAACCTTTACTGTAGCAGTCTTTACAGTCACCCCCGGCGAAAAAGTCATCCAGCCGAAGACCGCTTCGTAATCATTATCATCCAGCTTCGCCATGCCGTCGGCTGTAGCGTAATGCACCGTCACATCGGACCCGCTCGCTTCCGAGAGGGTTACCATAAAAACCGCGTTCACCGTCCCGGCATCGCCTTCGTCAACCGTCACGTCACTGATGGAAAAGGACGGCGGAACAGGTGTGTATTCATCGTCATTTTCAATTGTTCCCACCCCCTGACCGTCCACAATCTCCGCCAAACCGCTGGCATTACTGATCTCAACAACAAACGTCTCATCCAACTCAACTTTCGTATCTCCGTTAACCTTTACTGTAACGGTCTTTACGGTCACCCCGGGCGAAAAAGTCATTAACCCTATGGCCAATTCGTAATCATTATCAGTAAGCTCCGCTGTATCGTTAGCTGTGCGGTAATCCACCGTTATCGCAGACTCGCTTGCCGGCGACATAGTTACGGTAAAAATAGCGTCCACCGTCCCGGCATCACCTTCGACTACAGTAACATCGCCGATTGAAATAGTCCGCACATCATCCGCGAGAATCGTGCCTGCGCCCCGATTGTCCGTAATTACTACCTCGCCGCCGGCATTGCTGATCTCGACGATAAATGTCTCGTCCAGCTCGACTTGCGTATCCCCATTAACCGTAACCGTAATGGTCTTTTCCGTCTCGCCCGCCAGGAAGACCAGTGTACCGTCAGCCGATATATAGTCGTTATCCCCTGCCGCCGCCGTATCGTCAGCCGTGCTGTAATCTACCGTCACCGGCAACTCGCTCGCCTGTGACATAGTTACGGTAAAAACCGCGTCCACTGTCCCATCATCACCTTCCACCACTGCCACATCATCAATGTAAAGCGTTGGCAAAACCTGAGTTATCGTTACACTAGCCATGGGATTATTGAATTCGATATCGTCCCATTCGACCTGACCGCTCGGATCGCGGCAAAACTTCATGTTGCCAAAACTCGCCTCAAACTCCACCATACCCGCGTTTTCAGCGGTAAATTCGACATAACCCAACCGTGCCCATTGCTGGACCCCCATGCCGGTTTGATAAAAGCCCGCGAGCCCGCCCAGATAATCGACCAGGCCAGGGCTAATCGTGCCCCTGGTAAGCTCCGTAAAGATACCACCATGGCTGACCGCTCCACCTGTTACCAGCGATTCGTCGAATGAAAAATCTATGTAACCCCCTATTATTTCATCAGTTGCGCCATCGGCGTTCTTTATCCATACTTCTATAAAGAAACTTTCGCCTATGTCTATTTGCGATTCGGGCAGGGGTAGGTCGGTAAGCTCATCCGAAGCTGATGGTGCAATTAGCGGCAGTAACTCAATGTCAATGGCACTAAGGAGCAGTCTGGATTCTAACTGCTCAATACAAAGGGAGTTACGTTGCCTGGCGACGATGTGCTTTTTCTTGAGTTTGATCTGATTTGTTCGTATTCGCATGGCATCCCTGCCTTATTTCGTAGCTTCCTTGCCCAAGTGGACCGCCCTGAATTGACATACGGCCAATTCACAATAGAGACAGTCCGTCGTGAAAACAGTAGCAAATATTATACCAACCGCTAAAGGATCGCGGTTCAAAGCAAGCCCGACACGCGACAGGTCGGCTGTAACATATTGCAGTTGCATGGGTTATGTGAAAGACAGCCGCTTTTGTTTCGCGGATATGTTGAGCGGAGATAGGTGGTAGGACGAGGCTGTAATGGCGGCTAGAGCGCAATTATTGCGTTCTGATAGCGAGATAATGGGCTAGCACAATGCGTGGGGGCGATTGTTTTTTTGAGGCGGAGAATTGATGTGCTGGATGCCCGATCAAGTCGGGCATGACAATTATTTTGGGTTGTGGGAAATTGATGTAAGTCTTTATTTTTAGTGTCGGGAAATTGTTGTAAGTGCTTATTTTTGTGTAACGATTATAACGATTAGGTAAGATGGGTAAGAAAAAAGTGCGAAATTCGGCGAGATTTGGATGAATTCTGATGAAAAGTGATGTGGTTTGTACTATGTTTGCACTATGTTTGTACCTACTTTGTACTATGTTTGTAGTATGTTTTGATGAGTTTTGATGTTAAAATGGGTAAGATTAGCCACTGAAACACTGAGACACTGAGAAGAAAAGAATTTGACGAAATAACAAGATTATCAAGATTGAGAAAGAAGAATTTTTGACAGGATTGACAGGATAAATAGCGAATGAGTTTTGGGCGGGCCGGGGAGGGGGAAGTCAGATTTCAGATTTGAGAAGACAGAAGGAAAGAGGGTGGACCACTTGGGGGGGGGAGGTTAGAAGAGTGGAAAAGGTGCGAAAGGTGCGAAGGGTGTGAAGAGTGTGAAAGGTGGGTGAGTCGGTGGGGGGGGGGGAAGTTAGAAGTTGGAGTTGGAGGGGAAGGACGGAGGGGCCGGGGGTCGGGGGTCAGGGGTTGGGGAAGGAAAGAGGAGGTGAAAGGTTGGGATTTTGGTTGACAGGGGTTGGGTAATAGGCTAGGGTAGAAAAACTGAGGTCGAATGGCCTTGGGGTGCGAAATTCGAAGGATTAAGCCGGTGAGAGAATGGTATAATATCGGCAACAACGACCAGTTGAAAACAAATACCGCCCTGCAAATGGAAGCGGAAAAGATAGAGTTTAAAGTGATATAGAAAGCTTTAATATAAATATGTTAACTCAACCAGAGAAATTTTGGGAAGTCAGGTGTCATCAAGTCAGCACAAAAGGAAGTTCAGGACTTTGTGTTGGGTATGAGCAGGGAAAGTGGCGTAAAGAAGCTTTTGTAGATTATATAATGGAGTGGTTGCCAGAATTTTCTCTAAATAGCAAAGAAAGAGAAAATTTAAAATATTCTAATGCAATATCACAGCTTCGAAAAGCAGCAAAATTGGTTTACAAAACAGACAAATTCAAAAACAGAGGAGAGTTCGGAGAAATATTTCTTCATGCGGCTATTCGGTGTGTTTTTGATTCTATCCCAGCCATATCTAAGATTTACTATAAAAGCTCTCATAATGAAACCATAAAAGGTTTTGATTGCGTACATGTCGTTGGGCCAATTGATAACCTCGAGTTGTGGGTCGGGGAAGTTAAATTTTACAAATCGATTAAGGATGCCATTAGTGATGTTGTAGAAGAATTAAAAAAACATTTAGAAATTGATTTTTTAAGAGATGAATTTGTCCTCATTGAAAACAAATTGGATTCTTCTGATGAATATACGAAAGCGATACAAACTCTTATTTCACAAAGACGATCCATGGATGATATTTTCAAACAGATATGTATCCCAGTTTTGTTGACTTATGAAAGTGATGCTATAAAAAGCCATAAAGACGTGTGCGCTGAATATGTTTCTTCATTTGAAAAAGAGATCAAAGAACATTATGCGGATTTTTGTAAAAAATCGGAAGAATTCCTAAAGATTCGATTTCATTTATTTATTCTACCTCTGGAAGACAAGATTAAGCTTATAACTATTCTTGATGAAAAGCTGAAGGCATTGCAATCAATATGAACAACGAGGAAGCTCTTAAAATATTGAAATCGGGACAAGGAATAGAAGTTAATCAATTTGAAATTCTTCAAACAGTAGCGATAGAAGTGAATAACAACCCTGAATCGTTATTAGCAAAAGAATTTATATTGCGGTCTTTGGAAAATCGTAAATATTTTAATAAAACGGAATCAATATTATACTCACTTGTTCGAGAAGTCGGTCTTTTCCCATATTTAGAGGAAACTGAATTATCACTAAAGGAAGCGATTGCGTATGAATATCATCGACCTGAAAATCTCGGCGATATTGTATTTCATCAAGAACAGTTACCAATATATTATAAAATACTGGATGGACATAATATTGTTCTTAGCGCTCCCACAAGTTTTGGAAAAAGCAAAATAATAGATGCTATTGTAGCTGACCAGAAATTCAAGAATATCGTTATCATTGTGCCGACATTGGCTTTGATTGATGAAACGAGAAAGCGGCTTACGAGCCAATTTTCATCTTTATATAATATAGTTGCTCACCCTTCGCAGATGCCAGCCGAAGGCCGAAATATTTTTATTTTTACTCCAGAGCGAGTAATAACTTATAAAGAGAAGTTTCCCCCAATAGATTTTTTTGTATTAGATGAATTTTATAAGATCGGCGGACAAAATGAGGAAGATCGTCGCGTTATAGCTCTCAATGAAGCATTCTATTTTCTTTACAAAAAGCATAAAGCTCAATTTTATATGCTTGGACCAAATATTAAAGCAATTAGCGATGGTGCTGGCAAAAGATTTAACTTTGAGTTTATAAGTACAGATTTTAATACAGTTATTGCAGAAACAATACCTATTAGAATATCGAGCAGAGAAGAGCGATATGAAAAATTAGTTGCTATTTGCAGGGGAATGACAGAGCCAACGCTTATTTATTGCAAGTCAATTCAGCAGGTATATGACGTAGCCGAGCAACTAATTGCTGGAGGCATTAATATCAATAATTCCAAATGTAAAGAAGCTGCTGATTGGCTGTCCAAGGAATATCATCCAGATTGGGCATTGCCAAGAGCGTTGAAAGTTGGCATAGGACTTCATTATGGCCCGTTGTCACGCTCAATAGCGCAGGAAATGGTTAGAAGTTTTAATGAAGACAAAATACGTTTTCTTGTTTGTACGTCCACGCTCATTGAGGGAGTAAATACAAAGGCAAAGAATGTTATCATATTTGAGAATAAAATTGCACGCGAGAAACTCGATTATTTTACCTTCAATAATATAAAAGGGCGAGTCGGTCGCATGTTTAAGCATTTTGTGGGACGTGTATATCGTTTCGACGATGAACCAGACCAAGAATTGCCTTTCGTTGATTTCCCTTTACATACCCAAGATAATGCAACCTCCGAAAGCTTGTTGATACAAATAGACCCCGAGGATTTGAATCAAAATGCTGAACAACGTATCAAGAATAGGATGGGCAATTCACCGCTTCCGCTCGATTTGCTAAAAGAAAATCACGGAATTGAACCGGAATTACAGATCGCTGTTTATAATAAGATTATCTCAGATATATCCAATTGTCATAATTTACTAGCTTGGAGTGGATTCCCAGAATATAAACAACTTGAAAAATGCTGTGAGATTATATGGGCACATTGGGTAAACCGTGCGAGAAACGGGGTTTATTCAGCGAGCCAACTGACGTTCCGAATTTGGTCATTGCACGATAAACAATCTTTATCTGAACGTATTCTAAATGAATTGAAGGGAGAATATGCGGCAAGTACGGCAAATGAGGCCGTAGAAAGAATATTAAGTTTTGATCGAAATTGGGCTGGTTTTGATTTTCCTCAATATCTAATGGCTTTAGATAGGATTCAAAAATATGTTTTTGAAACAAAAGGCATGAAAGCTGGCGATTATTCATATTATGCAAAACAAGTTGAGTCATTATTTCGCCCTGAGATATGTTCTGCTTTAGATGAGTTTGGTATCCCTGTAAATCTTTCCGAAAAATGTCCATTCTTAATAAATGCGAAAAGTTTGAATGATGCCCTTGCGCGTCTTAAAAGGCATGATATTTATGCTTTAGAATTACATCCTTATGAAAAAGAGCTTTTAATCCATGTTAAAGAAGGAATATGAAAATGTTCTTCGTGCATTCGTGGTGAGAGATATTAAATGAAATTACAATTTGGCGCCAATCAGTAATTTTAAGGAATGTTGAGTTTTTCCAGGATGCGTGTTACTATGCGTCTAAAAAGGAACATATATGACAGCTATCATAGAACAAAACAAAGACAGTTTGATTGAATTGTGCAGGAAATACCATGTTTCCGTGCTCGAAGTGTTTGGCTCAGCGGTAACGGATGATTTTAATGAAACGACGAGCGATATCGATTTTCTGGTCGAGTTTGACAGCAGCGTCAGGCAAAACAGGTTTGACAATTTTTTTTCACTGCTTGAGGAACTGCGACGTCTTTTTAAGCGTCCGGT
>Ga0315276_10000079_pt1 | contig 72503 bp, 59 predicted proteins | sample YL17G05_0_MG_FD_204542 | JGI IMG/M metagenome (GOLD analysis project Ga0315276, IMG submission 204542) | Sediment microbial communities from Yellowstone Lake, YNP, Wyoming, USA - YL17G05_0 | ecosystem: Environmental > Aquatic > Freshwater > Lake > Sediment | place: USA: Wyoming | collected...
TCTTCGTCGCCGCCCGCCGGATTTTCGACATGGCTGGCGTGACCTGCCGCCAGTTAAGACTGGCGAACCGGCAAATCAACATAACTCTCTAACAATGTAGGGCAATCTTGTAGGTCAGGAGGCTTGTCCTCCTGACACGAGGATGTCAGGACCACCCTTCGACTGGCTCAGGGCGACGCACGGGTCCTGACCTACTGGAAAAAAGAGTCGACGGAACTACTTTCCATGTTTTTTTGTTGCAGCGTCATTGAGCGGAAATAGATTGGCGCTTTCGATTCCCCGTTGTGAACCTGTCGCCGGAGAAAATGACGTGACCAAAACTAAAGAAGATGTTCTGAGAATGATAGATGAGGCTGGTGTACGATACATTCGGCTTTGCTTTACTGACATTCTGGGCAGCATGAAAGGGATGACTATCACCCGCCCGGAGATAGAGCAGGTTCTGCACGAGGGTCAGGGTTTCGACGGGTCGTCGGTGGAAGGTTTTGCCCGCATTGACGAGTCCGATCTGATGGCTATACCGGACCCGGTGACTTTTCGAATTATTCCGTGGGAGGTTTCCGGCGAAAAGGTCGCCATGCTCTTCTGTGACATTCAGAATCCCGACGGCACCCCGTATCCGGGCGACCCGCGCTTTGTCCTCAAGCGGGCGCTTCAGAAGATCAAGGACAAGGGTTGGACGCTCAACGTGGGGCCAGAGATTGAGTATTTCTACTTCGCCAATGACCGTGAACCGGAAGCTCTGGACAAATCGGGCTATTTCGACTATGGCACGATTGATTCCGGCACGCAGATGCGCAAAAAAACCGTTGCCGCGCTCGAAATGATGGATGTGCCGGTGGAATGCTCGCACCATGAAGTGGCGCCGTCGCAGCACGAAATCGACCTAAAGTATCAGGAGGCGCTGGTGATGGCCGATTTCGCGCAGGTATATCGCTTCATCGTCAAAGAAGTGGCGATGGAGAACGACTACTACGCGACTTTTATGCCCAAGCCGATGTTCGGTCAGAACGGCTCCGGCATGCACTGCCATGTGTCGCTGTTCAAAGAGAAGAAGAACCTCTTTTTCGACTCTGAGGCGGAGTACAATCTGTCGGCGATGGCGCGTCAGTTCACTGAGGGTGTCCTGACCCACATTAGCGAGATAACTCTGGTTCTTAATCAATGGGTAAACTCATACAAACGTTTGGTGGAAGGATACGAAGCTCCGTGCTACATCAGTTGGGGTCGTCGCAATCGTTCATCGCTGATCCGCGTGCCAACGTACCGCCAGGGAAAAGAGGCCGCCACACGAATCGAAGTGCGTTCGCCTGATCCGGGGGCTAACCCCTATCTGACGTTCGCGTGCATCTTGGCGGCTGGTCTGAAGGGTGTTGATGGCAAATACAAGCTTCGTCCGCCGATGGAGCGCAACATTTTTGAGATGACCAGGGATCAAAAGAAGGAAGAGGGCATTACGCATTTGCCCAACTCGCTGGAGAACGCTATTCACGCGGCGACCAAGTCGGCCCTTCTTAAAGAAACGCTCGGCGACCATGTTTTTGAGAAGCTGATTGAGAACAAGTGGATTGAATGGGACAACTACCGGGTGCATGTCAGTCGGTATGAACTTGATAAGTACCTCCCCTGGCTGTAGGCGAGATGCGATAAGAAAAGAGCCCTCGACGACGAGGGCTCTTTCTGTTTTGTGCCTATCCGATGTTGAAGGCGATATAGAATCCACCGCTGCCGCGGAAGACCTGCAGGAGAACCATCTCGCCTGACTTTGTACCCTCAAGAGCCGAAGTAAAGTCCTCTTTGGTCTCTACCGGTCGGCGATAGACGCCCCGTATAAGGTCCCCTTCGCGCAGTCCTGCCCGAGCAGCCGCGCCTGATTGATCGAGAGAAGTTACCACCACACCGGACAGTTTGCGATCAATCTCATACTGGCGAGTTAATTGTGGGGTAAGGGTCGCGACGGAGAATCCAAGCCGGTCTTCAAGACCCGATGCTTTGGCTTTGGCTCCCGGTTCACTCGGCAGTTCGCCAAGTGTGACGTCGACGTTAAGTTGGTCGTTCCCGCGCAGGACCTTCAGGGCGACACGAGTATCGGGTTTGGTTCCAGCTATCCGGTTGCGAAGTTGGGTTGAGTTCTCAATCGCCTGGCCGTCAACGGACACAATTACGTCGCCCGCTTGCAGACCGGCCTCTCTCGAAGGTCCATCCGGCACGACCTCACCGACTACCGCGCCACCGGATTGCTCCAGACCAAGACCCTTGGCAATAGCGGGTGTCAGATCCTGGATCGACACGCCCAGCCAGCCACGCACCACGCGGCCATCGTTCATCAGCGATTCCATCACACGTACCGCCATATTCGATGGCACCGCCATGCCGATCCCCTCAAATCCGCCGGTGCTGCTGAGAATGGCCGTATTGAGGCCAACCAGTTCACCGTCAAGATTGACGAGCGGCCCGCCGGAATTGCCTCGGTTGATCGCGGCGTCGGTCTGGATGAAATCTTCGTAGTCAGCCAGACCCACGTTGGAACGTCCCTTAGCGCTGACGATCCCCTGCGTGACGGTGTAGGCCAGATTCTCGCTTAGCGGGCTGCCGACCGCCAGCACCATCTCGCCGACGTGCAGCGAGTCGCTGTCGCCGATTTTCAGGTAGTCGAGATTTTGAGCATCAATCTTGAGCACCGCCACATCGGTTTTGGGATCGGCGCCCAGCAATTTTGCGGTGTACCGTTCGCCGTTGAAGGTACGCACGATAATGCTGTCCACGTCGTCAATCACGTGGTTGTTGGTTAGGATACGACCGTCGGCGCTGACAATGACCCCGGACCCCAGCCCCTGCTGGCGGTACTCCTGCTCGCGGGGCTGCTGTTGCCCACCATGAGGGCCGAAGAACATGTCAAGGAACGGATCCCCGCCGAATTGGGGACCAAACGGCGAGCCTACCTGCGCCCGAAGCGTTTTCTCAGTGGAAACTGTTACTACCGCCGCTTTGACCGTGGCCGAGATGTCAATAAATGCCTGGTTCAGGTCCCGAAGGGTGCTGATAGGCCGATCCTGCGGCTTCTCCGAATGCAACCCCGGCAACGGTACCTGCGCCTGTAGGCTGATAACCGTCACCAAGCCGGCAACCGCCACCAGGCCAGCGGCCACCGACAATGTCAATAAACGTCCGAATCTACTCCTCATAACGTAGACCTCCATTTCTGCATAGGCGTACACCGGCGGGCGGTCAATAGTTCCAAACGTTTCCCGGCGATAGTTAGATCACTTGTCGGGCCGCCTTTTGTTGCCTCAAGGTAGCGAGCCAGTCCGTAGGTCAGGATCCTTGTGGTCCTGACACGCAATGTCAGGATGGCAAGCATCCAGACCTACAGGCCTGAACTTGCTGACCCTTTCAACAGTCACCAGTCGGGCAGGTCACAGATACAGGAGAGATCGTCTCAGAAATGCGTGCGTCGGTTGGTGCTGTCCGGGGCCGAAGGACGGCGGCGCATCTGGTGGTCGCCGGGATACATTCCGCCCGAAGGGTGCAGATGACAGGTCGCGGTAGGTTGGTTGCCCTCGATAAAAACCTCGTTGCGCACGTCTAAGCATCGGTCAGTAGCAATCTCGCCTGACTCAAGGCAGACGTCGAGGTGGGCAATACCATCGGGTTCTTCGAAGTCCATTATTGGCAGCGAATCATGAGCGGCGATCATGAACTCGGTCCAGACCGGTACGGAGTTGCGGGAGCCTTCTTCACCGCGGCCGAGTGACAGCTTGGTATCAAAGCCTACCCATACGCCGGCCGTGATCTGGGGTGTGAAACCGATGAACCAGTTGTCACAGTAATTGTTAGTCGTGCCGGTCTTGCCACCGGCGGGACGGGTGAAGCCCATCCAGCGTGCCCGCTGGCCGGTGCCGCCATTTTCGAGCACCGATTGAAGCAGACTTGTCATGATGTAAGCAGTTTGAGCGGAGAGAACTTCATCTTTCTGGACTGCCGTGTTGTTTTCGAGAATCCGGCCATACCGGTCGACAATCTTGAGCACCATCCGGTAGGGGATATGGATGCCGCGATTGGGAAAAGTTGAAAACGCGGACACCATGTCGATTATCTTGACGTCGCAGGCGCCGATGGCCAGCGACGGCACCGGTTCGAGCGGCGTTGTGATCCCCATCCGGCGGGCGTAGAAAATCGCCTCCTGAGGACTGATCCGGAGAATGAGTCGCACCGCCACGAGATTTCGCGACCGTTTGAGCGCCTCGCGGATCGTCATCGGTCCCATGAACTCGTTGTCGAAGTTGTGGGGGCGGTACTGCTCCGAACCGGGGATATCGAGAACAATCGGGTTGTCGTCCATAATGTCGGTCGGGTTGATGCCGTTGTCGATGGCCGCGGTGTACACAAACGGTTTGAACGACGACCCGGGCTGGCGGTCGGCCTGGGTGGCCCGGTTCCATTCGGATTTTTCAAAAGAGCGACCGCCAATCATGACCAGTACATCACCGTTGGCGTTATCAATCGCTACCATGGCGCCCTGCACCTTGCGGTAGACGCGGATCGAGTCGCCGTTCTGGTCGACCGTATCCGGCAGGTAGTATGTGTAGTTCTTGTCGTACCGGCTGTAGGTGCGCTCAATCTCAGCACGCATGGAATCGACCTGCTTATACAAAGCTTGCTCGGCGGCTTTCTGCAGGTTCGCGTCGAGAGACGTGAACACTTTGAGACCACCGGAATACAGAACGTCCTCTCCGTACTTGGCGAGGATGTCCCGGCGCGCTGTTTCGGTGAAGTATGGGGCGATGCCGGGGTCTTCTTCCAAAGGTGATACTTCAAGCGGTGCCTGGCGCAGGGAGTCGTACTGAGGTTCTGTCAGGCCGCCCCATCGATAGTATGAATAGAGGACTCGGTTTCTAGCCTGGACCGCTTTGTCCGGGTTGATCAGCGGAGAGTTGATGTTTGGCCCTTTAAGTAAGCCGATCAGAATAGCGCAGTCGTTAATGCGCAACTGGGACACCGGCTTGTTGAAAAACTGTCGCGCTGCCGCCGCGACTCCGTACGCTCCTCGACTGAAATAGTGCTGGTTGAGATACATCTCAAGGATTTCATCCTTGGAGTAGGTCCGTTCCAGCTTGATCGCGGTCAGGGCCTCTTTGACTTTGCGTTCCACAGTCTGGCTCTGGGTGAGGAACAGCATCCGTGCCAGTTGCTGGGTGATAGTGGACGCGCCGCCACGGATTCCCCAGGTGGCGACGTTGCTTATTGCCACGATGGCCAGACGTCGGAGATCGATTCCCCAGTGGTCGTAGAACTTCTGGTCTTCGGAGGCGATCAGCATGTTCTTGAGGGGTTCCGGCATCTCATTCAATGGGGTCAGGACGCGGTTCTCCGAATAGTACTCCCTGAGAAGAACGCCGTTGCGGTCATAGATTCTGGTGCTCAAGCTGGGTTCGATGTTGTGCAGCTTTTCAAACGATGGCAACCCCTGCTGGTAGATCGAATAACTGTGGACGGCGACAATAGTCACAAAAATGAGAAGCAACGCGGATAGAACGATCAGCGAGTTGCGCAGCCGGCCGGAACCGGTTTTCAGTGCAGCAGTTTGTTTTCGGGGACGGAAGAACATAGTTTAATAGTATGGTTCGCAGGAGACAGCTTCGTCAATCTAAAACCGTTTCTGCGATGTCCGGTTTTGAGTGTTGCCGAGATACCACATGTGGCATTATACTCTACAGTACAAGCCAGGGTTCGGCGGCGGTTCAAACCAACCCGACCGCCAACCGAATAATGTTGAGTAAGCGCATGTTAGGAAAAAGAAGTTGAACCCCTCTGAGTTTAGCCCGTCCGTGCTGACCGAAGTTGACCGCCAGATGGAAATCCTCTCTCGTGGGGCGGTTGATGTTCTGCCCCTGGATGAGTTCAGGCTGAAGTTAGCGCGTTCTATTCGCGATAAAGTCCCGCTTCGCATCAAGCAGGGTTTTGATCCGACCGCTCCGGATATTCATCTCGGCCATGCGGTGTGTATCCGCAAGCTCAAACAGTTTCAGGACTTAGGCCATCATGTAATATTGATCGTGGGCGACTACACCGCATTGGTAGGAGACCCTTCGGGCCGCTCGGCTACTCGGCCGCAATTGCCGTATGAACAAATCCTCAAGAACGCGGAGACCTACGAAAAGCAGTTTTTCAAGATACTCGACCGCTCGCGGACAGAGGTGGTTCACAATGGGGATTGGTTCAAGAAGCTGGAGTTCTCTGAGGTAATGCACCTTGCCGCCAAGTACACGGTAGCACGTATTTTGGAGCGCGATGATTTCGCGGAACGCTTCAAGGCAGAAACTCCAATTTCGGTGCATGAGTTGCTCTATCCGTTGATGCAGGGTTATGACTCGGTGGCGATTCGCGCGGACATCGAAATTGGAGCGACGGAGCAGAAGTTCAACCTTTTGGCGGGGCGAACTATTCAGGAAGCGTACGGCTTGGAGCCCCAGTGTATTCTCACTATGCCGGTGCTGGTGGGACTCGACGGTGAGCGCAGGATGTCGAAATCGCTGGGCAATTATATTGGAGTCGACGAGTCACCTCGGGAAATGTTCGGCAAAGTGATGTCGATCCCGGACAGACTGATTGGACAGTACTTCCTGCTGGCCACAGATTCCTCTGCGGAGAAACTTGACGAAGTGACTTGTCGTCTGAGTGACGGCCGTACGAACCCGATGGACCTCAAGCGGGAACTTGGTATCATCATTGTCGACTCGTACCATCCGTGTGGTTCCGGCCAGGCAGCCAACGAAGAGTTCACCCGGATGTTTTCCGAAAAGGAGCTTCCCGACGATATGCCTGAGTTGGGCCCGGTTGACTTGCGGAAAATGCAACTCGATCCGAAGAAAGTGTACCTGGTTCATCTGTTGACTCACGCTAATCTCGCCAAATCCAGCAGCGAAGCCCGCCAGTTGATTGAGGCCGGCTCAGTCCGTCTGAACGGGGAGAAGGTGAATGATCCGGCGCTGGAATTTACTCTCGATCGTGAAATAGTGTTGAAGGTTGGCAAGCGGCGTTTTCTGAAACTCAAGCCGGAATGAATTGCAACTTTCGTCGGGTTAGAGCATTACCAGAGTGTGAACAAACGCTCTGAAAAGCAGGCAATGAGTGACAAGTTTCTCCCATAGATTAGGTGCGCTACTTGCTCTGGGCGCGGTTCTCGGTTTTGTGACCGGCTGTGCAGCGACGTCGGTACGTCGTGATTCCACCCGGGTCAAACTTGCTAACGCGGGTTTGCGCACCTACCCAGCAGAAGTTGTTCCCGTTCCGGAGCCGGAGCCAATCGACAACAACGCCTACCAGTACTTTGTGAACGGGTTGCTTTTCGAGGGTGAGGGAGACCTGGCCAATGCCGTCGAGAACTACAAGCTGGCGTGGAAATTCTATCCTGAATCTGCGGAAATTGGACTGGCCTATGCCCGAACTCTGGTACAAATGCGGCAATTGCCCGTCGCACTGGAGGCGCTTAACAAGATAGTCGCCCGTTCGTCCGAACTGTTTTCTCTTCGAGCGTTCTGTCACAGACAATTGGGAAATACGGAGAAGGCTAAGGCTGATTATCTCCAACTGGTACAGATCGACACCACAGACGACTCAGGATACATGTTTCTCGTTTCGTATTATCAGCAACGACAGGACATTGATTCCGCCGAGTGGGCTCTTGAGAATCTGGCCCGCAGGCTTCCGGACCGCCACGAGATCCTCAATGAACTCGCCAAAGTGCAAACGGCTAAAGGAGAGGTAGCGGCGGCCCGCGCGACGTATCGCCGCTCTTTGGAGCTGACACCACCCCAGTTCAACATGGAAGCACTGATGAGTCTGGCAGCTCTGTTCGATAGCGAGCATCAGAGTGATTCGATTCTTGCGTTATTTAAAGGGGCAGTCGAGGATGAGCCGTCCAACGCATTGTTACATATGGAAATAGCGCGTCTGTGGTTGAACCGAGATTCTGTCAGCCAGGCCTTACCTCACATGTGGGCAGTGGCCCGTCTTCAATCCGGCGATTTCCTTGCGCGGCGTCGACTGGCGATTGTGCTGATGTCGGCAGATTCACTGCCCGTGGCGGATTCCCTTTTGGCCACGCTGGTTAAAGCCGGAGATCCCGACCCCGCCACCCATTTCTATCTCGGACGGATAGCCGCCGTTCAGCAGGATTTCTACCGGGCCAGAGATGAATTCCAGCTCGTCACGCAGAGAGCCGACAGTCTCGTGGACGGTTGGCTCGGGTTGGGTTTTGCTTACCGAAGGTTGAATCAACCTGACCGGGAAATTCAAACTTACCAGGACGGGCTAGTTCGCATGCGGAGCGAACCCTCAGCAATTCAGCTCTATTTTGCGTTGGGGGCTGCGTTCGAACAGACTGGGAGCGTGGATTCAGCCGTGGCCACGTTTGAAGAGATTCTCAAGCACGATCCGGATCACGCTCAGACACTGAACTACCTTGGGTATCTGCTGGCGGATCGAGGAATCCGACTAGACTATGCTCGAGATCTGCTCGAACGAGTTATCAAGATAGAACCCAATAACGCGGCCTATCTCGACAGCTACGGCTGGGTTTTGTTCCGCTTGGAACAGTACCAGGAAGCCGTGCGATATCTCAAAATGGCTGCCGAACTTGACACCGATCGCGTGATATATGATCATCTTGGTGACGCTTATCAGGCGATAGGTGAAACTGACCGTGCACGCGAATGGTGGCAGAAAGCTCTCGATCAGAAGCTGGACGATGAAACTATCAGGAAGAAATTGGGTCTTTAGGAAGGGTAGCCGCATTAGATACCTCGTCATCCTGGTTTCCTTTTTTGTTGCGGGGTGCGCCGAAGTCGGCCCGCCGCCGGGCGGGGAAGAAGACAAGAAGGGACCGACCCTTCTCGAATCATCTCCCGCAAGCGGCGCTCTTGGCGTGGCTACCAATAGCGAAGTCGTGCTCACGTTCTCTGAAACCCTCGTGAAGCCCGATCAGGGTACGGCGGTGTTTGTGTCGCCACGTCCTGAACGGTCTCCTCAGATGGAGTGGAAGGGGAATCGGCTCAGGATTCTGTTTGCAGAACCGCTTTTGCCGGATCGAACCTATGTCATCTCCGTAAATACCACCGTTGCTGATTTGAGGCGTAACCGGTTGGACAGCGCGGTCACGGTAGCGTTTTCCACTGGCCAGACAATTGATACCGGCCTGGTATCGGGGCAGGTTCTGAATCAGGACGGTAAGCCGGCAATGGGATGGGCGGTTGGTTTGTATCCGCTGGCACAGTTTGAGCAGTATGCTCTCGCCGACTCGGTTCATCCTATCTATCTGACTACTGCCGGCAACAACGGTTTCTTTACTCTGCCGTACCTGCCCAGCGGAGCATACAGCCTGATAGCATTTCTGGATAAGAATCGCGACGATTTCTTCAACCCTGCGATCGAGCCGTTTGCCGTGCCGGATCGGGACATTCTGGTCGGGGGCGGGTTACCGCTTAACCGTCTGATTCTAGCCGGTACGGTACTTGATTCACTGGCGCCGGGGGTTGTCTCAGTTGTGTCGACTGAGGACGGTCTCGTCAGATTGAGATTATCCCGGACGGTCGATCCGTCCTATCTGAAAGACCATTGTGACCAAACGCTCTTGAGTCTGCGATCAGATAGCTCAACAGTTGACTACCGGTGTACCGGTTTTCTTGAATCCGATTTGGATCAAACAAGCGTTCTGACTGGGGCTTTTCCTGAAATACCTGAAGGGCTCTATCGGCTCTCGCTCCTCCATAAGGGTGACGCTCCAGCACTTGTACGGGATTCTGTTGTTATCAAGAAGCAGCTTGATAAGACCCCTCCACAGATTCTCAGGACCCTTCCGGGCGACAAGCCGCTGTTTGTCAATCAGGTGAAATGCGGGCTGACATGGTCTGAGCCAATTGACAAAACAAAGCTGAGCGAACAGTCACTCGTACTGTGGGAAGACAGCACGAGGCTCGTTCAGATCAAGCCTGTGTGGAGCGATGCTTTTCACTTGAACCTCGTGCCGCAAGACCTGAATGCTGGTCACAAGTACCGTCTCGATATCAGCGAGTTTGATTTCCGGGACTTTAGCGGCAATGCGCTTGGTGACTCGCTCCGCTCTTACCGCTTCGCCACCCTCGATGCCGACTCGGTTGGTTCCATCTCAGGACAAGTCATAGTGGCGATACCTCACAAGGCTCAGAAGACCGCGTTGTTGTCATTCGTCAATACCTCCTCCAAGTCCACCTTTACTGTAGAGATCGAAACGCTGGGTGGTAGCGCTATCTCCGCACCACGTCCATTCTCCCTTGACGTACCCCCAGGCAAATATCTGGTATCCGGTTTTCTTGACACCGATGGCAACCGGAAATTCACACCGGGTTCAATCAATCCGTACCGACCATCCGAGACTCAGGCGTTCCTCGTGGACACGGTTGCGGTTCGCGCCCGTTTTGAGATCGCGGGCGTCGAGTTCAAGTTCGAATAGGCGATCAAGAACTTACTCGTCTCAGTACTGCGGAAGATATGCAAAACGCGGAATCTGGTCAGATTCCGCGTTTGCTCCGTGTTGCATGATGATCTTGTCTACTGAATCATACCCCAGAGGGTCAGTATCACGCGGCGATTCTTGGTAGAGGCGTTGCGTTCGTCCGGCAAAGAAACCGGCTTGGCTTCGCCATACGAGTTGACGAACATCCGGTAAAGTGAAATACCGAATTTGTCCGCCAGATACCGCTTCGCGGAATTGGCCCGTTTCTCCCCGAGCAGCAGATTGTAACCGGACGAGCCGGTACGGTCGGTATAACCTACAATCTCGAGCAGCGAACCCCGAACCTGCTCCATTTTGCCGCCGGCTTCGTCCAGAATCGATCCGGCCATACCGTCGATCTCGTAGCTGTCAAATGCGAACTTGATCTCGCCGGACCAGATGATCTGATAGTTCTCGAATCCGGAAGCTTTGTTGATAGCGAGGTCAGCTTTCTCGCCGAGTTGTCGGGCCAATTCCTGCAACCGCTGAACTTCAGCCGCGTTGGCATCGGTCTGGTCCTTCACAGTCTGAATCTGGGTTCCGGTCCGGGTTTCAGACGCCGCAATTTCGTCGGCCACAAACTGTTTGTTTACACCGCAGCCGGCCGACAGCAGCGCAAGCAGTGCAAACAGAAGTCCCGTTCTCATGTTACACAATCCTTTCATCAAAACAATAGACTCTTATCTCTGTCTTATACACTATGCTATCAACCGGCGACTTCCGGCGCAAGCGTAAAATAAGCCCTGGTCGGTCCTTATTGTTTGACCGCTCCGGCGGTAATTCCTGACACAATCTGTCTCTGCATGAACAAAAACACGATCAGAATGGGTACGACCGCCACAGTCGATCCGGCCATCAGGTGCGGCCAGTCAACGGCCTGATGTCCCTGATAGAGCGCCAGAGCCACGGGGAGGGTGCGCAGTGATTCGCGTGAAGTCAGGATGAAGGGAAACAGGAATGAGTTCCAATTGGTAAAGAAAACCTGAATGGCCAGCACGGCCAGGGCCGGTTTACACAGCGGCATGACCACGCGGAAGAGAATGGTCAACTCACCGGCGCCATCAACGCGGGCGGCTTCCTCCATTGAAGGCGGTATCGATTCGATATACTGCTTCACCAGAAAAATGCCTATAGGATTCACCAGCCAGGGGAGGATCAGCGCCCAGTAGGTGTCGTAGAGTCCGGCCTTCAGACACAGCAGGTATAGAGGTATGGTGATAATGTGCATCGGGATCATCAGAACTACCAGCACCGTAGCAAACAACACTTTATTGGTGATGGTGTGATACCGCGCCAATCCGTAAGCAACCATGAAGCAGAAGAGGATATTCCCTATTGTTACGATCCCACCGACCAGAATTGAGTTGAACAGTGCCCACCCCAGGTTGGCCTGGGTGAACAGGTCCCGGAAATTCTGAAGCGTCCAGCCTGCCGTAGTCAGGGACGTCACGCTCAATCCATCCATGGGCAACATAAACGCAACGCGTGACATCCACGCCAGCGGAAACAACATAACAACTGCGATAGCAGTAAGAGAAATGTACCGCCCGGCGGCGATCAGCGGATGTCGGCGATCTACCACAGAGCCGTTCTCTTTCTGAGCACCAGAAATTGCATCGCGGAGAAGACGCCAATAATAACAAACAGCACATAGGCTGCGGCTGACGCATAACCCATGCGGAAGCCGGTTGTCAGACCCTGCTCGTAGACGAAGTACACGCCAGTAGCCGTATTGAAGTTGCCCCTGGTCATCACAAATATCTCAACGAATACCTGAAACGATTTGATTGAGTTGATCACGATTACAAACAGCATCACCGGTCGCATAAGCGGCAGAGTGATAGACCAAAAGGTGCGCAGAGGGGAAGCGCCGGCTATCTCCGCGGCCTCGTACAGTTCATCGGGTATACTCTTCAAACCAGCGAGGAAAATAAGCATGTAATATCCAAGCGACATCCACACATCCATGGCCATGATGGCATAGAGGGCCGTGTGGGTATCATATAGGAAACCGTACGCCGGCGGCGAAAAACCGGCCATCTCCGCCAGAAAGGCGATATAGCCGCCCCGGGAGAATAGATTGGTGAAGATCAATGCGATCACCACCATCGACGTGATCGATGGCAGGAAGAAGGATGAACGGAAGAACGCCCGACCGCGGAACTGACGATTGACCAGGAAAGCCATACCGAGGGCAACGACTGTGGTGATCGGTATCGTTCCGAGCACGAAGATGAGAGTATTTTCCAGCGAGGTGAGAAAGGCAGGATCGCGAAACAGATTCCGGTAATTCTCCCAGCCAACCCAGTGATAGCCTTCAACCAGCAAACGATAATCCGTGAAACCAATCAGCAGCGAATAGACAACCGGAAACGCCCAAAACAGCATAAGGGTAACAGTCCAGGGTGAGGTGAGGCTCAAATCGACAAAGCGGGAAGGCTTCATCATTTGCGCAACTCGGTGAGAGTCTTCTGCAACTGGCGGAGGGTTTCGGCCGGCGGCGCGTTCTCAAACAGCACTCGCTCAACAGCCGCTTCAATCTCCGTTTCCATGTAGACCCAGTTCGGATCAACCGGCGGGTGGGCGGACAGATTCAACTGCATGACGAAATTCTCAAGATGCGGGTTGGACTGAAAGTACGAGTCCTGTTGGGCTGCGCGACTGGACGGATTGGCAGAACGATTCGCTTTGCAGAACCGGAGTTGATTCTCAGGCGAAGTGATGAAGTCGATCAACTTTAGTGCGCCAGCTTGATTTTTCGAGGCGGCATTAACGGCCAGAAACTCACCCCCCATGAATGATTTCCCAGGATAGACAGCCGTCTTGAAGCCGGGTACGAACTTTCGGCCGGTACCGAAACTTGGGTCCGGTGCGGGCATAACGATTGTTCCCAGATTTAACCTGCGCTTCTCCAGTTCGATTCTTTTGAGAAGCCAGTCACCAGATATTATGAAGCCGATCTTACCTTCGAGGAAGGCGTCCTCTATGCCGCGTTGATCGGCCACGTAGCCGCAGCAATCGTGAAGCTCTTTGTAATACTTCAAGGCATCAATTGCACGCTGAGACGATACAACGCAGAATCGATCGTCGTCAGAGAAGATACGCGCCCCGGCAGACCAGAAGAACGGCATGAACTTCTTGTACAAGCGGTGTTTCTCGGCGGTGTTTGACCCCCATCCGTAGATGCCGGAACCGAGTTTACTGACTGATTCGATGGCCCGTTTCAACTCGACCCAGGTTACCGGTGCGAAGTCATCGGCATAACCAGCCCGCTTCAGCAAATCTCGGTTGAAGAAAAGCAGCCTGGTGCCCAGTATCCAGGGTTTGGCGTAGACTTTATCGTTGTAGGTAGCCATGGACCAGCCCTGGTACTGAACGCGCTGACTGGCAACTTGTGCAGTAAGGTCCGCAAGACGCCCAGCCGAGGCAAATTGGGCAATCCAGTCCGAGCCGAGTTCTACTACGTCGGGAGCGGCGTCAGAGGCAAAGGCAATCGCGATTTTCTCATGTCCGTTGGCCCACGTCAAGTCAGTGGCATTTACTCGAAGGTCAGGGTTTTGACGCTCGAATTCCTCTACCATAGCGACAATAGTGGGTTTGATGTCCGGATCAGTCCAGAACTGCCACCATTCTATAGTTGTCTGGGTTACTCCTGTTGACGCCAGGAGCACGAAGAAAATCAATGCACGCAAAATTGTACTAAGCATAATGTATTACTCCAAATGACCCGTAAAGAAAACCGGTTGTGCTATAAACGGTCAAGCAAAATATCTTTTTGTTGATCGATCCGGCCAATCGTTGAATCAGTCCTGTCGTGATCGAACCTGCCGGATATATCGTTCTTCCTCTGATCCAAGCGACGCTCATCGACAGCGCCAGGATTCCGGTTCTGATTGCGACTGTTGTTGGCATTCTCATCGTCCTTTATACTACGTTTCATCGGAGAAGTCGCCAGGGCTACCGGATGCGCGAAATCGGGGGTCTGAAGGCGATTGAGGAGGCTATCGGCCGGGCAACCGAGATGGCGCGGCCTCTTCTGTTCACCCCGGGGTGGGGCGGCGACATCCAAAGACCGACCACGATTGCGTCGATGAATATCCTCAGTCAGGTGGCCGAAACTACGGCGCGCTATGATTGTCCGCTGATCTACCCGACCCACGATCCAGTCATCATGTCGGTGGCGCAGGAGGTTATCCGCGAAAGTTACGTTCGCGCCGGCTATCCCGATCGAGTCAGGGAGGACAACATAATGTACGTGTCGTCCTCTCAGTTCGGGTACGCGGCGGCAGTCGATGGGCTTATAGCGCGCAACCGACCGGCGTCGGTCTTTCTTCTTGGCACCTTCGAGGCGGAATCACTGATACTGGCTGAAACCGGCAACTCAATCGGAGCTATTCAGATTGCCGGCACTGACTCGACTATTCAACTGGCCTTTTTCATCGTTGCCTGCGACTACACTCTGATAGGCGAGGAGCTTTTTGCGGCTTCGGGGTATCTTTCGGGCGATCAATCTATCCTGTCGTCAGTTCGCGCACAGGACATTATCAAGATTCTCATTGCAGTAATACTCGTCATAGCCACGATCTGGGCGACCATAGACCCGAATTCAACCTGGTGGAAATACCAATGAGACGTCGCCTGCCACAAATAGTGTGCGGCTTAATGGGTATTCTACTGCTGATCCTGTATTTCTCAGGCCACCCAATTGCCCGAAGTCTCAATCTCCTCGTACTGGTCGAGTATTATCAGATCATTTTTGCTTTCACTCTTCTGTTGGGCGCGGTCAGCTTTGTGAAAGTCAATTTGAAGGGTATTGAAAGGCGAGAGGACCGGCCGTATCGTGTTGTGGCTTTGTTGGCTTTGGTATTAATGCCGGTGCTGGCTCTGATATGGGGCATTAAGGGCGACTCTCCGTTCATGTGGGTCTTCGATAACATTCAAGTGCCGATGCAGTCGACTGTGTTCGCCCTGCTGGCCTTTTTTGTAGCGTCAGCTTCCTTTCGGGGTTTCCGTGCCCGCTCGGTGGCCGCGGGCGTATTGCTTGTCTCGGCCTTGCTGGCTCTGCTCAGTCGCTCCGATTTGGGAGGATTCATTGCCAACCATGTGTCGCCACTGGCTGAATGGCTGCGTGACTATCCCTCCATGTCGGCACGACGTGCCATTTTGATCGGCATCGGGCTGGGTTCATTGACAACCTCCGTGCGAGTTATTCTGGGCATCGAGCGAACCTGGCTGGGAGGGTGGAAGTGATGAAACCAACCAGCCGACATCTTTGCTTCCTCGGTTTGGCGGTGGTAGTAGTTGTGGCCATGTTAGTGGATTACAGGCCGGCATTAACGCCTTCGGATGACACTCGCGGAATGTTCGACTACATCGATTCACTGCCGCAGGGGTCACTCTTGTTAGTTTCATTTGACCACGAGGCTTCGTCACTCCCAGAAGTCAGACCCCTGGCGCTCGTGTTCCTGAGGCATGCCTTCGCCCGAAACCACCGTTTGATCGGGATCGCACTATTGGCAGAGGGGACCGGTGTGGGCTGCGGTTTGATGAATCAGGTCGCGAAAGAATACGGCAAAGAGTACGGCCGCGACTATGTCTATCTGGGATTCAAACCTCAGTATGTGGCCGCCATTCTCTCCATGGGTGAATCCATCCGGCAGACCTTTCCTGAAGACTATACCGGCCGAGCATGGGAGAGTCTGCCCATGCTTGAGGGAATTCGCAACTACGGCGATCTCGCAGGAGTGATTTCAATCACCGACGGCTCGATGGTCATGCACTGGGTCGAATACGGCAATGGGCGGTTCGGGGTAACAATAGCTGCGTTTGTGGCCGCCGCCATGGTGACTACCTATGACCCCTACCTGGGCTCGGGTCAGATGCGGGCGATGGTGGGTGGCCTGCGGGGAGCCGCTGAGTATGAGCTACTGATCGGCAGGGTAGGAAGCGGAGCGAGAAGCATGTTGGCGCAGACGAGTATGCACCTGTACGTGCTGTTGCTGATCGTCATCGGAAACGTCGTTTATTTCCGAAATCGCCGCTCCAGAGGAGGAACCTGATGGACCTGGCGACCGGGGTAGCAGCTATCCTTACGCTGGCGGTTTTCTCTTTCCTGTATCGTGATAATCCGGCCTACAAGGTGGCCGAATCGCTGCTTATCGGCCTATCTATCGGTTACTTCCTCGTTATTACGTGGAACAATTCGCTGATGTCGCTTCTCTTCAAGCCGCTGTTCGGCGACGGCCGGTTGTCGCTGGTGATTCCACTGGGTTTGGGATTGTTGATGTTTGGTCGGTTTCATTCGAAAACCGTGGTCTTGTCGCGCCTACCGATTGCGGTACTCATAGGCGCAGGAGCGGGGGCCGCGATTCCGGCGATGCTGGGTGCGAGGACGATGGCCCAGATGTCAGCTACTGTCCAACCACTGTGGAGCGAGTCGAATTCGTTTAACCTGTCAGGGCTTATTGTCCTGATTGGCGTGATTTGTACGCTGGCCTATTTCTATTTCAGCCGAGAGCATCAGGGCGGGCTGGGCCGCGCCGCGAAGGTCGGCACCTGGTTTCTGATGATCTTCTTTGGAACCACCTTCGGTTTCACTGTCATGTCGCGCATGTCGACGCTGATAGGCCGAGTTGAGTTCCTGTTAGTCGATTTTCTTCACTTGACCAACTGAGCCATGGCGATTTATTGTCCCCGCTGTCGTACCGCCATGAAGGAACAAAAACGGACCTTTCACAAACGCCGCAAGTGGATCTGCCCCAAATGCCGGCGCGTTCGGTTCCAGAAACCAAAAGAATGAGTAGCTGTCGTGCCAGGATTCTTGTTTTTGCCTGTAATCGGTTGAATATCGGTACGTTTACGGCGGTATGTTAAAGTAGAACCATGATCGATGATTTTGGTTGACCCTGTGCTATTAAATCGTTAACTCTTCCGCCTGTTCTAAGGAATAAACATGCAATTGGAGCTTGAAAACATCACCAAGCAGTACGACGGCAAGATTGCCGTGCAGGACTTGTCATTGTCCGTGCCCAAAGGGGTTATCTACGGCATGATCGGTCCCAACGGCGCCGGCAAGACAACCACGATCCGCATGATCATGAACATCACCGCGCCGGACTCCGGCCGCATTCTGCTTGACGGTCGGGAAGTCGACGGTTCGTTCCGTGACCGGATCGGCTATCTTCCGGAGGAGCGTGGGCTGTACAAGAAAATGACTCTCCGCGAAGTGATGAAATACCTGGCCGATCTCAAGGGATATCCTTCCAGGAAATCCAATCAAGCTATCGGTCCCTGGCTGGAGCGGATGGGTCTCAAGGAGTATGAATTCAAGAAGGTTGAAGAGCTATCCAAAGGAATGGCCCAGAAGCTCCAGTTCATTACGACAATTCTTCATGAACCGGACATTATCATTCTTGACGAGATCTTCTCCGGTCTGGACCCACTTAACATTGAGTTGGTCAAGGACGTTTTGCTGGACCTTAAGCGCCAGGGGAAAACCATTCTCTTCTCCACGCACGTCATGGAGCAGGCGGAAAAACTGTGTGACCATGTCTGCATGATTTCCCGGGGTCGCAAGGTTCTCGACGGGACGATTGGCCACATCAAGGCGAAGTTCGGCCGGAATTCCGTGCAAATAGCATTCGAAGGAGACGGCCAGTTCCTGCGGTCGCTTCCCGGCGCGCATGAGATGACCGAGTTCAACAATTATGTGGAGATCCGCCTGGCGCCCGATGCCGTCCCAAACTCCATTCTGAAGGCGGCTGTCGAACGACTCACGGTACACCGTTTCGAGGTTATGCAGCCGTCGTTGTATGACATCTTCATAGACACGGCCAAGGTTTCTCCTCATGAGTCACAGCGCGAGGAAGGAGGACAACATGTCTAAATTCCTCATTATCCTGCAACGCGAGTACGCCCAGCTCGTTAAGAAGAAATCCTTCCTTATCATGACCCTGTTGACACCGATCATGATGGTCGGCTTCATGTTCGTGCCGGCTTTCATTGCGCACCGAGGGGTTGTTGAGACGGAAGTCTATGCCATAGTCGATCGAGACGGACACAACGTCGGTTCCGGCGTGGCGGAGGCCATGACATCATACACGCGGGAAGGTGACACAACGCCTTCCTATCGCCTGGAGGCTCTTCGACAGTTTGAGGCCCATGATAGTGTTGGTTCTGAAGGAGCCGTTGATACACTGGTGCAACTGATTCGAGATGGGAATCTTGATTACCTGATTGTCCTTCGTCCTGACGCTCATGTGTCTGATTCTAATTTGCTCTTGATAACCAATTCAGACAATTTCCGAACAATTGATCGTTTTGAATCGACTTTAAGCCAGATTCTTGCGAAAAGGCGCCTTGAAGTCAGCCAGATCAATTTGCCTGTTGACTCGGTCATGGCTCTGACCAAGCGGAGTGAACTTCCCCGTCAGGACACGAAAGGGGAGACTGTCCGCAGTGAAATCAAGTTCATGGTCGGGATAGTACTTCTCATGCTCATCTACATGTTGATCATAATCAACGGCCAGGCTCTGATGCAGTCCGTTATCGATGAGAAATCTGATCGCATTGTTGAGGTACTGGTATCTTCGGTCACACCATTTCAGCTCATGGCCGGAAAGATTATCGGGACAGGTCTGGCCGCTTTTACCCAGGTGGGTATCTGGATTCTCGGCGGGGCTGGCATCCTGATGTTCTCGGCTTCGAGCGACTTGAAACTGGACAGTGCCATCACGAGAACTGTATTTAACCCGGCAACGGTAGTCTCATTTGTTTGTTTTCTTGTCCTGGGTTACTTTCTTTATTCGACGTTTTTTGCCTTGATCGGGTCTATTGTAAACAGCCCTAAGGAAGCACAGCCGATCCTGCTACCGGTAATCCTGCTCCTGTTTGCGCCGCCACTGATGATCGGATTTGCCGTATTGGAATCTCCGAACGCTGGGTGGATACGAGTAATGTCGTTCATCCCCACCTATACGCCTTTGTTGATGATGATGAGAGTGACGGTGATTGCGCCAACAGTCGAGGGCAATCCGTTGCTTTCACCTATCATGGGTGAGGCGGTCATTGGAATGATTGGGATTATCATCGCAATTCTGGTGTCGGTTTGGATTACCGCGCGGGTCTTTCGGATAGGTATTCTCATGTACGGCAAGCGGCCAACACTTCCGGAAATCCTGCGCTGGGTGGGGCACAAGTAGGGCAAACGAGGACGAATAAGCATGTGGAATCGACGCAGACTGGCCAGGACACTTGTAATGCTTGCGGCGTTCGTTTTCTTTTCCGCCAATACTATCTATTTTCTCGAAATACCTAACGAGGGTGTCGCTGCGGCCGCCGACAAGACCTACGATTTTGATTTCAGTCACGTGCTTTCCGGCAACATGCCGCGTCTGAATCTCAAATCCGCCATACTGGTAAACTACGATAACGGGAACGTGCTGTATGCCAGGAACGCCGATATTCAGCGACCGATAGCCTCGATAACAAAGCTAGTGACGGCGATGGTCGTGCTTGACAAGAAGATCGACTTGTCATCGACTGCGACAATTACCAAAGAAGATGCGGCGCAGTCATCGCGATCGCGACTCCGGGTTGGGTACGAAATGACCCTGCTCGACTTGATGCATGCCGCTCTGCTGAACTCGGACAACCGGGCTGCCAGAGCTCTGGCCAGAGTCGCCGGTGGCACGACTGAAGAGTTTGTTCGCGCGATGAATCTCAAAGTGAAGCAGCTCGACTTGCGAAACACCGTTTTCTACGAGCCGACCGGCCTTGATCCGCGCAACGTCTCGACGGCCACCGAAGTGGCCAAGATTCTGCACTACGCCTACGATTACGACTTGGTTCGTCAGATCACGTCGCAGAAATACAGAGTCTGCCGTATCCTGAATCGCAAGAACCGTTCGATTCGTATGGCCAACACCAACCTGTTAGTTAACTCTCGATACAAGGTGCTCTCGGGCAAAACCGGCTATATCAAGGCTTCGGATTATTGTCTGACAACTTTGATTGAGAATTCAAGAGGGGAGAGGCTGACCTGCGTGGTGCTCGGAGTCCCCGGAGACAATCTCCGTTTCAGAGAAACTCGTCGCCTGGTAGAATGGGGATTTGGACAAGTCGGAACGGCGCAGAAAGCAAATCCGAAAGGTCGTACTAAGGGGTAAGCTTCTTTCTTAGTTCGTTGGCTTTGCCGTCAGCTTGCTGGCGAATGAAGGCGTAATACATAGAGTTGAGTTCATACGATTTGGCCGCCTGGTCGTATAATACGCCTGCTCGCGCCAGATTACGCTTGCCTTCATAGGCTTTGGCAAGATGAAACAAAGTCCAGGCCTGCTGCTGATCAGCTTGTTCCAGTTCCGTGACTGCACGATCGTAATCGCCTTGAGAAAGAGCGACTCTACCCCTTAGCAGATGCGCATAGCGCAAACGGCTTGGGTTGGCGGTTGACGATATCTCCGCCAGGTATTGATCGGCCAGGGTTTGGGCTTCACCAAATTGCCCCTGTTCCAAGCGTAGCACGGCCAGCCACATAGCTTGGTCTGTACGGATATCGCGCTTCACGCGATCAAAGACATCCGAATTCTCGATTACATCCTGAATGCGCGTGAGGCGACTCTCAGCCTCTTCAAACCGTCCGAGACGTGCCAGCACAAAGGCGGTCGACCTCAAATCGCTGGACATCGCCAGCGGATCTGGAATTGAGGCATCGAGCTCGTACAACGCTTCCAGTTGACTCAGGGCCTCGGTATCGTTGCCTTCATCAACGTAGCTCACAACCATTCCTATGAGGGCGGCACGCTTGTGAGCAGTGTTCACAGCCGAGTCATGAAGGATGGTCAATTCCTTGCGGGCCTCATCGTAACGTCCCAGGAAAATCAGGTTAGCGGAAATCCCCACCCGCGAAGCGCCGAAAGTGGGATCCTGTTTCAAAGCGAGGCGATATTGCTGAATAGCTTCCTCAAAATGGCCCATGCGAGTCAGAAGCTCAGCGTAGGAATCGTATGGGTTGGGATCTCCGGGGATCAGCCTGACGTACTCCTGGAAAGCTCTTGCGGCGGAGTCCAAATTGCCGAGTGCACGGTACGAATAACCCAGAATATTGTAGGGTGAGGCATAAGAGGGCGCGAGCTGCACGATCCGTTCACACGCGATGACAGCGGAATCATACATCTGCTGATCGAAATACGCAGTAGCCCAAAAGAAAAGAACACATTCGTCCTTAGGGTACATCACAGCCAACTTGCCAAGCAGTTCTCGTTGGCGCCCAGGATTCCCGTCGGCGGCGGCAAGTGAGCTCTCAATAAGCAGCTGTTCTCCCTGAGAGATGTGATCTGAGTGAGTCTTGGCTAATTGGAGATTCTCAAAAAAACCCCTGGCACTGGGATCTGAATAGGCTAAGTAAAGATACGCGAGGGCAAACTCCTGATCAGACTTGGCAGCTTTCTGAAAATGACGCGAGGCGTCATGAAGACGGGCGTTATTGATTAGTTCTCGGCCAGCCCGGAATTCTGCCTCAGCCTCACGGGACGAAGTAGTAATGGGCATGTGGTCCTTGTCCGAGTTTCCGCACTGCAGAGCCAAAAGGGCCGCAACCATCATCAACAGCAACGCCAGAGTCTTTCTCGGATCAGATATCATTATCGTGTAATGGCCTAACTCGTTCAAGATTAAGAGTCTAATCTGGACCAATAACCGCAACTGCGGCAGATCGGTTCTCTCTCTCGAGGTTCTTTTGTCGCTTGTTAAGAAACCGTGTCACGGCGGCAAAGCAAGGGGTTTCTCACGGTCGGTCGGTGGTCAAGTTGAACCGAGAATCTGCGCCTGCTGTGCCGGATGTTACTTCCTGTTTTGCTAGAAGAAGCGACTCGACCCTGGTCTTGGCTCGTTTCCGCACAAAGGCCTGCGTTAGCGAATTGAACTGGTCATAGGTTGAAGCAAGGCGGTAGTATTTGAGAGCCTGAGCAAAGTCCCCGGTCCCCTCATAGGCAAGAGCGAGATGATATTGAGTGTAAGCCTCGGTAATATCGCTCTGGTTCAACTCGTCGATGGCCCGGCTCAGGTTACCCGACGCCAATTCGATCAGACCGAGAGTTTGATGCGCCTGCTGTACGCGTTTGGGATCAAGAGTCGCTTCTGCGCCTTCAAGATAGTTATGGGCCAGATCCAGTGAGGTCGCCAAATCACGTTTAGTCAGCGACACCAGCACAATGCTATGCAGATGGTCGAGTTGTGCATTCTCAATCACTTTCTTTGGTGTGCCTGGAGCTTCCTGGATGGCCTGCAACGCTGAAGCAAATGCCCGAGAAGCCTCGCTGAGTCGTCCGGCCTCCAAGAATATTAACCCAAGCCTACTGAGGTCTTCGGACATAGCCGGCTGATCACCGGAAGCCTTGTCGATTTCACAGGCTGACTGTAGCGCTGAGGAAGCCTGTTCTAAGTTTCCTTCGTCGGCGTAAGTGACCGCCATACCGAAAAGTGCCGTGCGACGTCGGCTGTCGTCGGAAGTCGCTTTGTATAACATGCTAAGCTGATCTATAGCTTTAGAATATTCGTCTAAGGCACAGTGGTTCCATGAAATACTAAGATCTGCTGCAATGAAATCAGGTCGTATTTCGATGGCCTTGCGGTAGAATGTGATCGCCTCTTCATGGCGGCCCATCTCACTCAGAAGATCAGCATAGGAGTCGTATGGATTTGGGTCGTTCGGAAGAAGCTGAAGGTACTTGAGAAAGTAGTTCTCGGCCGTGATCAGGTCACCCACAAATCGGTAACAGTAACCCAGTCCATTATATGCTTGGCTGAACGACGGGTCGATTTCCACGGCTATTAGATATTGTTCAATGGCGCCAGCCCAGTCCTTTTGCCAATACAGGGCATTTCCCAACTCGTTGTGGGCCCGCGCATCGTCAGGGTAGAGCTCAACCAGTTGCTCCCGAAGTCGACGCTGCTCCAGAGGCTGTCGGTTTGTAAAAGCCTTCGCAGATAAAATGAGGAGCCGTTCGCCCTCTGATACACTGCTCGCCAACTCTTCAGCCCGAATCAGGAAATTGAGACGTGTTTTGACGTTTGGGTGCAGCAATGACAGGTAGAGACAAGCGTACGCGAACTGTGGATCCTCGGCAACGGCCTTCTCAAAGTAATCGCAGGCCTCGAGTGTGCGAAGTCGTTCAGAAAGATCCCGCCCTTTGAGGAAGTATTGTCGGGCCTGCTCTGACCGAGTCGTGATCTGAATTGTGGAGGGTGCCTTCCCGTAATTCCATGAGATAACGACGGATAAGACAGCCAACAGTAGAACAATGGCCATTATAAAAAGGGGCTTCTTCATACTCAATATTCGCCAGATCGAGCGACTTCAGGGAACCGTGGACGTCTAAGTTTGGTATTCGGCAGAAAGGGGAGATGTCTAAAGGGGCGGTATAGCAGGTAATTTCAAGGGGTGTATTCTGGCTGGTAGGTATGTCCTATAATATATATTATGTTTACTGGTGCTAAACAGTAAAATAATGTTCTGCACAATACGCGCGTTTCAGTATTTTACTATAATATTCAGCAGTCTGCCCGGTACGTAGATCTTCTTCACAATCGACTTTCCGCCTATGTGTGACTGGACTTTGGGGTCGGCCAAAGCGGCTGTTTCGGCTGTTGCTTGGTCGCAGCCCACCGGCACTGAAACCAACGCCCGCAGCTTGCCGTTGACCTGCACGGCTATCTCAATCATGTCACCGACTGTGGCTGATGGGTCGAAATCCGGCCATTCTGACTTGAAAACCGACTCAGAAAAGCCCGCCAATTGCCACATTTCCTCGGCCACGTGCGGCGCCATTGGCGCAATCATCTGGATTGTCTTGAGGATGATCTGGTCGTTGAGTTGGTCGTTCTTGACCGATTCGGGGTTGTAATCGCGCACTAGTTCCATTAAGGCGGATATGGCGGTATTGAACTGCAGCCGTTCAAAGCTCTCTGAGACCCGTTTGATCGTCTGGTTGAGCTTGATATAAATGGCACGTTCAGATGGTGTCAGCTCGTCGGACTTAAAGTAGCGCTTTAAGTCAGGATGGCAGTCACGCAAACTCTCAAGCATGGGGTAGAGCTTCGTAGTCAGGAACTTCTCCGGTCCGGCGATGGACCCCTCAGTGCTCCAGGACAGCGGACGGTCGGACGGAGCCACAAAAAACATGGCCAAACGGCCGATATCGACGCCTCTGGATTCGACCAAATCGATGGGCGAGACCACATTACCCCGGGATTTGGACATGACATCGCCCTCGGCGTCCAAAACCATGCCGTGGTTGAACAACCGCAAAGCCGGCTCCTCGCAGTCAAGCCAGCCGATATCATGTAGGAACTTGGTGAAAAATCGAAAGTATATCAGGTGCCCGGTAGCGTGAGTGATGCCACCGATATATAAGTCGATTGGCATCCAGCGATTGGCCATTTCCCGACTGTACGGCTCACGATCGTTTTGCGGATCGATGTAACGCAGGAAATACCACGAGGAGCAAACAAACGTGTCCATCGTGTCAGGGTCTCGTTCGGCCTCTCCCCCGCATGTCGGGCAAATGGTTTTCATGAACTCAGCAACGTCGGCCAGCGGTGAGCGTCCCTTGGGCACGTAGTTTTCGACATTTGGCAGCAATACGGGCAGAGCGGAATCCGGTACCGGCACCTGGCCGCACTTCTTGCAGTGCACAATAGGTATCGGACAGCCCCAGTAGCGCTGCCGCGAGATGGACCAGTCCTTGAGCTTGTAGTTGGTCTTGCGGCGACCGATGTTTTGCTTCTCGGCATAGTCGCTGAGCGCATCGATGGCGGACTTACCCGAAAGGCCATTAAACTGCCCAGAATTCACCATCGGCCCATAATCGACATAGGCCTGCTCCATACGCTCAGCGTCGAGGGTGGTGTGTTCATCCGGATGGATCACGACCCTGATCGGAATCCCGTACTTGTGCGCGAAAGTAAAGTCTCGGGTATCGTGGGCCGGAACAGCCATTACCGCTCCGGTACCGTAGCCGGCCAGGACGTAATCGGCCACCCAGAGTTGGACGCGCTCGCCATTGAACGGGTTGATGGCGTATTTGCCGGTGAAAACGCCGTCCTTGTCATCGGTGACCGCAGCCCGCTCGATATCGGTGCGCAACGCCGCTATTTTCTGGTAGGCAGCAACTTTGGCGGCATATTCGGGCGCAAGCTTGAGTCGCGAGAGAATCTCCGCTTCCGGCGAGATGGCCATAAACGTGACGCCAAAAATCGTGTCGGGACGGGTAGTAAAAATCGGCAGTTTCTCGCTTGTGTCTTCGATCCTGAAATCGACTTCAAGTCCGTAGGAACGGCCGATCCATTCCCGCTGGATAGTCTTGACATTTTCCGGCCAGTCGGGGAGTTTGTCCAGATCGTCAATCAGACGATCGGCGTAGTCGGTAATTCGGAAGTACCACTGAATCTGCTCTTTTTTCTCGACCGGTGTTTCACACCGCTCACAACGGCCATTCACTACCTGTTCGTTGGCCAGGACGGTCTTGTCTTCGGGACACCAGTTGACAAAACCCCGCTGTCTGTAAGCCAGTCCTTTCTTGAACAGCTCAATGAACATCCATTGGGTGAACTTGTAGTATTCCGGATCGCATGATGCGACCTCGCGGCTCCAGTCAAACGAGACCCCGATCTTTTTCAGCGTGCTGCGGCTGACGCTTATGTTCTCTTTGGTCCAGACCGCCGGATGAATGCCGCGCTTGATGGCGGCCCGTTCCGCCGGCAGGCCGAAAGCGTCCCAGCCGAACGGATGCAGCACGGTTTTCCCCTTCATCATCTGCTGGCGCGCGATGGCGTCGCCGATGATGTAGTTGCGGAAATGGCCCATGTGGATGTCGCCTGACGGGTACGCGAACATCACCAGCATGTAGAACTTGTTGTCCGGGTCGGGCAGGTCCGGTGCGCGGAAAAGCTGTTGTTCGTCCCAGCGCTGCTGCCACTTGCGCTCAATCTGAGCGAAGTCGTATCTGGGAATGTCCTTTTTCTGTGTCATGGTGCACCACTTTGTGTCGCTGCAAGTCAGTCGATGGTATTACAATATCGGTGCGTTGGCAATACTTTTGAGACGCGCGGGTGTGGCCTACTGCTGGAGGCGACGCAGACGGTTGAGCCAGATTGTCCCGCTCGAAAGCCGATTGACAGTCTCGGTCTTGAGCCGTTCAACCTGCCGGACAAACCCCGGGGCGAGCTTCCGACAGACACACCAGGGTGTATCAAAGGCATAGACGGGAACTCTACCAAGAGTTAGTGGCTGATCGCTGATATATGGGAACCGCATGGTGAAGCCGCAGCGATAACCGGCCCTCTGAACTTCATCGATGACTCGCCGATCACATCGTCCGAAGGGGTAACTGATTTCGTATATTTCCTGCCCGGTGTGGTCCTGCAGAGCTTTCCGCGAGTCCTCTAATTCCTGCTTCAATTCAGGAGTCGTGCAAGAAGTTAGGTCCCGATGGGTAGTTCCGTGGGAGCCAAACACGACACCCAAAGCAGCCAGGCTTCGCACTGCGTTCAGATCGAGATGAGGCGTTGCTCGAAGGCGGTAGTTGTAGTCCCAGCGATTGGTTTTGCCGAGCAGCCCGGTGGGCATGAACACAATTGGCCGAAAGGAGTAGCGTTCCATCAGGGCGGGCAGTACTTGGGATAAATGCCCGTAGCCATCATCAAAGCTGACAATGACTCCTCTCCCCTGTCTCGTCTCCGCACTGTCCCAAGGGGAAGAGAATTGCCAACCGTTGCTCTGAAGTGTCTGCAACAGGTGTTCGAAGCGAAACGGCGCGTAGTTTGTAACTCCATAAGTGAAGCCTTCAAGCAGCTTGTGAAAAACCAGCGTGATGGGGCGGCTACCGGAAGATTCAGTCATAGCCTTTCGGAGGTCCTACCCGAGACCCTTGAACTCGCTCGGGTCGGCCGGTCCCAGCGCCGTCAGCGTGATCTGACTCTCGTCGAACAGCAAATTGGCTACCCGCAACAGATCGTGGCTCCTAGTCCGATCGATCTCGTTCAGCGTTTCGGTTATGGTTTGATACCGTCTCAACAGCAGTTCCTGCCGTCCGAGCCGATTCATCCTCGCCGACGTGGATTCCATAGCCAGCATCATATGTCCCCTGATCTGTGCTTTGATCGCTTTGATTGCCGCGGAATCCAGCGGCCGCTTTTTCAAGCGACGGCACTCAGCGAGAATCAAATCAAAGGCCTGTCTAAGATGCTTGCGATCTGTTCCCAGAAATACTTCGAAAACACCGGCATCCGAGAAAGTGTCGTGGTACGATGCAACGGCGTAAGCCAGCCCCCGATCCTCGCGAATCTTCTGGAAAAGAACCGACGACATTCCCCCGCCAAGATAGGAAGCAAGGAGGATGACAGCCATCCGGTCGTGGTGACCGTACGGCAACCCGGGGAAACCGATACAGAACTGCGTTTGAGAACTGTCGTCAGTCTTGAAGCATCTATGGACCTCAGGCTGGCGTGTGGCAAGCGCGGGAGCCGGGGCAGACCCCTCGGGCAGTTCGATGCCGGCGCGGACCAACTCAACGAGCCGCTTGTGAGATATAGCACCGGAGGCTGCTACCACCACCGAGCCGGTTCGGTAATGCTGTTCCCGAAACTGTTTCAGGCGTGCCCGCGGAGCAGCCTTAATGATCTTCTCCGTTCCCATGATTGGCCGCCCGAGGGGATGACCACCCCAGTGAGTATCGGAGAACAAATCGTGAATGTAGTCGGCAGGATTATCCAGCGATTCCCGTATTTCTTCACACACCACCTGCCGCTCCCGGTTCACATTGACGCCGGTGAGGGTCGGATGGCAGGCAAGGTCGGCGAGTACGTCCACCGCCTGGGTGAGGTGTTCGTCTAGTATTCTTGCGGTGAAGCAGGTATGTTCACGGCTAGTGAACGCATTCAATGAGCCGCCCAGAGATTCAAGCGACTCGGCGATCTGTCGGGCGTTGCGATGATTCGTTCCCTTGAAGGCCAAATGTTCAAGAAAGTGACAGAAACCGTTCTCGTCAACTTGCTCGCATCTCGACCCGACATTTAACCAAATCCCAAGTGAGATTGAGCGAACACCTGGAAGGTGTTCGCTCACGACTCTCAACCCGTTACGCAGGGTTGTCTTGCGGTAGACTGCGGCATCCTGTCGAACTATCCTGGCCAAGTCGTGTCTCTGGAACGGTGTTAGCGACGGGGCCTGGAGCGCGGTCGGTCATTTCCCCCGCGACGTGGAGGCGGCGGCGACGCTGGACGCGATTGCCCGCCCTCAAGCAACACTCGACGCGACAGACGCACACGGCCGTCCGGCTCGATATTGATGACCTTGACTTCCATCCGGTCACCCACCTTGCAAATGTCTTCGACCTGGTTCACGCGGTCAACGTCGAGCTCTGAAATGTGGACTAGTCCGTCGGTGCCGGGGATGATCTCGACAAAAGCGCCGAAGTCCGTGGTCCGACGGACAATCCCATTGTACACCTTATCCAGTTCGGGCTCTTCGACAAGCGCTTCAACCCGAGCCAGAGCCGCCCGTCCGGCTTCCCCGTCGACTGAGGAAATCAGCACGGTGCCATCATCTTCAATGTCGATCTTGGCGCCGGTCTCCTCGACGATAGCGCGGATAGTCTTGCCACCCGGGCCAATGACATCGCCGATTTTGGCCGGATTGATCTTTATGATGATGATGCGAGGCGCAAACTCGGAGAGCGTTTCGCGATGGCGCGGCAGAGCAGCGTTCATGACGTCGAGAATCTTCAATCGGGCGTCACGAGCACTCACCAGAGCCTGGCGCATAATCTCTATGTCGAGGCCATCGATTTTGATATCCATCTGAACGGCGCTGATACCAGTCGCCGTACCGGCAACCTTGAAGTCCATGTCGCCGAAATGGTCCTCATCGCCAAGTATGTCAGTCAGGATAATCACCTGATCGCCTTCTTTGATGAGACCCATGGCAATCCCGGCTACCGCCGTCTTCGTAGGCACGCCGGCGTCCATCAAAGCCAGGGATCCGCCGCACACTGACGCCATTGACGACGAACCATTGGATTCCATAACGTCGGAGACGACTCGGACAGTATACGGAAAACTGGTCTCCATGGGAATGACCGGTTGCAGAGCGCGCTCGGCCAGAGCGCCGTGACCGACTTCGCGACGACTCGTACCTCGCATCGCTTTTGTCTCGCCGGTGCAGAACGGCGGGAAATTATAGTGGAGCATGTAGCTCTTGGTTGATTCACCTTCGAGTTCATCGAGCCGCTGCTCGTCCATCTTGGTGCCCAGTGTAACTGCAACCAAAGCCTGCGTCTGGCCGCGCGTGAACAACGCGGAACCGTGCGCCCGAGGCAGCACACCGGTCTCGCAAGAAATCGGACGAATCTCATCCATCGACCGGCCGTCGATGCGACGGTTTTCGGTGAGGATGATGTCACGCATAGTCTGAGCGTCAAGCTCGCCGAATATAGTATTCATCGTGCCTACGCTGTCAGGATAAGATTCAGCGAGGGCTTCGTAAATCTGCTTCTTGAGATTCCTCTTGGACTCGTTCCTCTTCTCCTTGTCAGGTTCATGGTTGAATCCGACCAGTTGCGCCGAGGCCATTTCCTTGACTTTAGCCTGCAGGTCTTCCATCGGCTCGACCGGCGTGTACTGGAACTGCTCTTTGCCACAGGCAGCTTTGAGCTCGTGAATCTTAGCCACAATTTGCTTGATGTGCTCATGGCCGAATTGCAGGGCGGCGATTACGTCATCTTCGCTTACTTCGTACGCCGAACCTTCGACCATGGCTATGCTGTCGGCTGATCCGGCGATGGTGATGAGCATAGCACTTTGTTCGTACTGATCGATGGTCGGGTTGATTACCAACTGACCGTCAATCTTACCCACTCGCACCGCCGCAATCGTTTTCTTGACGGGGATATCCGACACTGCGAGAGCGGCGGAAGTCCCGGTGATGGACAGAATATCCGTGTCATTCTTCTGGTCGTGTGAAACAACAAACGTAACACACTGCGTTTCGCCCCGGAAATCCTCTGGAAAGAGCGGGCGAATCGGGCGGTCGATCATGCGGGCCGTAAGGATCTCTTTCTCCGAAGGCCGGGCTTCGCGCTTAAAGAAGCCGCCGGGGATCTTACCCGCGGCGTAAGCCTTCTCACGATACTCGACTGTCAGGGGGAAAAAATCCTGTCCGAGTTTGGGTTCTGTCTGGGCGCAAACGGTCGAGATCACCATGGAATCGGCGTATCTCACGGTTACGGCGCCGTTACTTTGTTTAGCCATCCGGCCGCATTCGATAGTCATGATGCGACCGCCAATTTCCAATTCTACTTTGTGTATCATTACTCCTGTTTCCGCGTTTTAGCGTCTTAGACCGAGTCGCTCAATCACTTCACGATAGCTGTCGATATCTCGGTCCTTAAGGTAATCCAGCATCCGGCGGCGCTTGCCGACGAGCTTAAGCAGGCCGTGCCGTGTGTGGAAGTCTTTCGAATGCACTTTCATGTGCTCGGTCAGGTGGTTGATCCGTTCCGAGAACAGCGCAATCTGCACTTCCGGAGACCCAGTATCACCCTCGTGCAATTGATGCTGGGTGACAATTCCCTGTTTTTGTTCCTTACCGATGCCTAATGACATGTTCTTTCTCCTTGTTTCTCCAATATCTCTAATACTTGCTCTTTATCCTGTTTAATCTGAGCTACCAACAACTCGGTTGAAGCAAAGCGGCGATTCTGACGGACATATCGAGTCGGGTAAACAATGATTTCTTCATCATAGATGTCGCGCTCGAAGTCAAAAAGGTTCACCTCAACCGTCAATCTGGCCACCGGATTGAAATGGTTCTGACCGACAAACATCATGCCGCCGCGCTCTTCCTTGCCCAGTTGCACCCAGCAGGCATAAACTCCTTCAGGCGGAAGCAACTTCCACCGGCTGTATTTCACGTTGGCGGTTGGGTAACCGAGCTTCTTGCCCAGACCGATGCCTCGCTCCACATTACCGCATATGGCATAGTCATGTCCCAGAAGATCAACGGCGAAGTCGTACCTGGCGTAAGCCAGCGCCTGGCGAATGCGGGTCGATGAAATCGGCGCGTCATTACATATCACCGGTTTGACAACTTCAAGGTCAAAGCCAAACTCGGTGCCGAGTTGCTCCAGAGTTGCAGTATTACCGCTGCGGTCTTTCCCCAACCCGTGGTCATAACCGACTATCAGGTGCTTGACGCCGATCCGGTCAATCAGCACCTGTTTGACAAACTGCTCAGCCGACAAATTGCGCAGCGATTCGTCAAACTTAACCACCAACACCGTGCCCTCAAAGAAGCACGGGACGAACTTCTGCTTCTCCTCAATCGTGGTTAGCAGCATGGGGATGTTGTCTGGCGTGACCACGGTGCGCGGATGAGGGTGGAATGTCACCAGCACCGGGGCCAACTGTGTGCTCAGCGCCACCTCGCGCACCCGGGCGAAAATCGCCTGGTGACCGCGATGGATGCCATCAAACGTACCTATCGTTACAACCGTTGATCCGGCGGGAAGAGGAGCGAGGTTTTCCAAACCATGTACAAACGTAGTCTTCACGCCAGTACCCTGTCGTACTTGAGGACTTCGCTCTCAGGATTGGTCGCTAATGTGCCGGAAGCAACAACAGCTGTGGCAATTGCCAGCACGCAACCTTTGGTGTCGCGCAATAGAATATGATCGCCGGATCGGAACTCACCTATCACCGCAGATATGTCGCCCGCTTTGGGACGTCGCCCATTCATGACGTGAGATTGAAATGAATCTGTCACCGTTATCGCGCTAAAACCAAGCGCGCAGTCAATCGGGATTACCAGGTCGGCCAAACCGCCCTGCTCGCGCACAGTTGCCAGTTGATCCAGAGTGTATGACTCATCGAGTCGGAACTTGCCGCAGCGAGTACGGCGGAGCGCGGCGAGATATCCTCCGCATCCCAAACATCCGCCGATGTCATGGGCGAGGCTGCGAATATACGTGCCCTTACTACACACTACTCTCAGGTGCAATCTGTCAGAGTCGTGAGACAGGAGGTCGAGAGTTTCAATAATCACAGTCCGTTCCGGAACTGTGACTTCTTCCCCACGCCGCGATTTCCTGTAAAGACGCTCACCGTCTACGTGGACCGCCGAAAAAGGCGGTACCTTCTGGGTGATAGTTCCTCGAAACGCGTTCAACACTTGCTCAAGTTCATGTCTGCTTACGAGAGGAACCGGGGTAAGCTGCGCATCTGCCGTTACACCCTCTCCGTCATAAGTGGCGGACTCGATCCCCAGACGGATTTCGGCTTCGTATTCTTTGTTTTCATTCAGGAGGTAGGATGCCGCCTTGGTCCCCTTGCCAAGCATGATCACGAGAAGGCCCTCGGCAGCAGGATCAAGTGTGCCGGCATGTCCGACAGCCTTCTGGACAAACAATCGCCGGATACAGTCCACCACTTCATGGCTCGACATGCCCACCGGCTTGTTTACCAGCAGAATACCGTGGTGTTTTGCTTCACTTCGCTTCATTGTGCTCCTGAAGCAACTTCACCAGTTCGCGCTTCGTTTCTGCAAGCGGCATTCTGACCGTGCAACCGGCCGCGTTGCGATGTCCTCCTCCGCCCCAGTGAGCAGCGACCGCGGCAATGTCGATTCCATCGCGTGAACGGAGCGACACTTTTGTGCGGTCAGGGTCGATCTCGCGTAGCAAGACGCCTACGTTCACGCCGCGAGTGAAGAGCGAGTAGTCAACAAGACCTTCAGTGTTGGCAATATCGGCACCGGTCTCTATCAGCATGGCGCGTGTAAGCGGCATCATACAGATGCGACCGTCGTCAAAATATTCAAGATCCGCCAACAACCGCCCAGTCAGCTTCATCACAGCCGGATCTACGTCGTAATAAACACGATCGGTGATCATCCGAGGGTCGGCGCCCGCGCTCACCAGATTGGCGGCTATGGTCAGTGTGCGAGACGTCGTTGACTCAAAACGGAAGCGACCGGTGTCGGTCAGAATCGCAGTGTATAAGTTAGTGGCCATGAGTGGGTCGATCTCAAAGCCGACCCACCGGAAATACTCAAAGGCCAGTTCGCCTACCGACGAAGCTGAAACATCTACCCAGGAGACTGCCGCCTCAAGAACGTTGTCCTGATGGTGATCGATATTGATCACCGTGGTTTGTTCGCCGATAAACCGGGCTACCGAACCGAGTCGATCCAGGCTGGGGCACTCAAGCACTACAGCCAGATCGTATTCCGCAGCGGCAGAAAGGTCACACACGGGTATAATCCGCTCGACTCCCGGCAGGAATTGATACTTGGAAGGAATTCTCGACTCGCGAACCAGTGCCGGCGTCTTGCCGATTCGGCGGAAATACTCTCCAAAGGCCAACTGTGTTCCGATGGCGTCACCATCCGGATCGATGTGCGAGACTACCAGCGGTCTCCGGCAACTCTCCAGAAGAGGACGGATGCGGGCTATCATCACAGCGCTGACGTTGTCAATCCTGCTTGTCACCATGATCCTTCTTGATCTCCTCAAGGAGTTGTTCGATGCGTGCGCCATACTCGACCGACGGGTCAAACTTGAAGTCGATCTCAGGGATGTGCCTGATGCGCATGTTCCGTCCGATCAGCGAACGTATGTGCTTGCGCTCAGTCATCAGAAACTCCTCAACTCGGGTTCGGTCATCCTCGTCTCCGAGACACGAGTAGTATACTTTGGCGTGGGTCAGGTCGTTGGAGAGCTTGACGTGAGTTATTGTAACCATCCCGGGGATCTGATCCGCCAGTTCAGTCTCAAAAACATGCGAGATGTCCCGCTGAATCTGAACAGCCAATCTGTCTGATCTCTTGAATTGCCTCATCGGATATCTCGCGTTGATCGTAAGGAGATGGTTGCTCAGCGATACGAGGTCGGACGCACCATGTCGTCGACCGCATAATCCACGCAGTCTCACTGTCATCCCAGCGTTCTGGCCGTCTCAACCACCTCGACCGCTTCGATCAGGTCACCCACTTTGATGTCGTTGAAGTTCTCGATGCCGATACCGCACTCGAAACCTTCCTTGACTTCACGGGCATCATCCTTGAATCGTCTTAACGAAGCTACGTTACCGGTATAAATCACTTTTCCGTCGCGGGTAAGCCTCATGCGATCCTTGCGTGAGACTCGTCCCTCGCGGACATAGCAGCCGGCGATCACTCCCGCTTTCGGAACACGGAAAATCTCTCGGACCTCGGCCAAACCGACAAAATGTTCCGTGAGGGTGGGGGACAGCAGTCCTTCGAGTGCTTTCTTGACGTCGTCCTCGGCCTCATAGATCACGTCGTAATGACGAATATCGACTTTTTCGCGGTTGGCCAATTCTCTCGCACGGGGATCGGGCCTGACCTGGAAACCGATGATGATGGCATCCGAAGCCGCCGCCAGCAGGACATCCGATTCTGTAATTGCACCGACCCCGCGGTGAATGATTGTAGTCTTGACCTCGTCGGTCTCGATCTTGCCCAGGGTATCGGAAAGAACTTCCACCGAGCCATCGACATCGCCCTTGATGATCAGGCGGACGTCCTGAATCTGACCTTCCTGAATCTGATTATAGACTTTCTCCAGCGTAACGGCACCGTGCGGCCTTCGAGCATCGTATTCCCGCTTTACCTGTCCACGCTTGGCCGTTATTTCGCGCGCTTCTTGATCGTCCTGGACCACGAGAAAAGAATCGCCCGCTTGCGGTACTCCGGCCAGACCCGTGATTTGCGCCGGTGTGGATGGCCCTATCTGCTCCAGGCGTTGGTCGCGGTCGTTGTGAATCGATCTTACGTGACCGGAATACACCCCTGCCACGATCGTGTCGCCTACCTTGCAGGTGCCACGCTGGATGAGCACGGTTGCAACCGCACCCCGTCCCTTCTCCAGCTTTGAATCAACTACCACACCCTGCCCCCGAATAGTCGGGTCGGCCTTCAGATCCATCATTTCAGCCTGCAGAAGGATCATCTCAAGAAGCCGGTCAATACCTTCGCCGGTCTTCGAGGAAATGTTCACGGCAATGGTCTTGCCACCCCAATCCTCCGTCAGGAGATTCTGGTTAGCCAATTGAGTGCGAACTTCGTCCGGATTGGCGCCCGGCTTATCGATTTTAGAGATAGCGACAACAATTGGCACACTGGCGGCTCGAGCGTGATCGATCGCTTCCAGCGTTTGCGGTCGGACACCCTCATCGGCTGCCACAATCAGGACCACGATATCGGTAATCTGGGCTCCGCGCGAACGCATGGCCGTGAAGGCCTCGTGACCCGGGGTGTCGAGAAAAACGATCCGGTTGACTTTGTGCTCTACTTCATAAGCGCCGATATGCTGCGTAATCGCGCCAGCCTCACCGGCTACTACGTTGGTCTTGCGAATATAGTCCAGTAGCGATGTCTTACCGTGATCGACGTGCCCCATCACCGTAACCACCGGGGCTCGGAACAGCAGTTGTTCTTCCTGTTCAACTTCGCGGGATTCCTCGCCGATCTCGGTTTGCAGCTTTACCTCGAACCCGAACTCGCCAGCCACCATCTCGATTGTGTCCATGTCGAGACGCTGATTGATTGTGGCCAGCATGCCCATCTCCATCAGCTTGGCGACTACTTCGGCCGCCTTGTGATCCATCAGCTTTGCAAGCTCGGCGACGGACATATACTCGCTGACCTCGATGACATTGAGATTGCCCGCACTGCCTTCATCGGTCGCGGCCGCCCGTTTGTACTTGCGTTTTGTTTTGCTACCGCTGAGATCGGCCATAACAGCGCGGAAACTCTTGGCGACGGCGAGCTGGTCAACCTGCCGATGTTCTTTCTTCTTCTTGCGATCCTTGCGTTTTTTCTTTTGCTCGGCATTCCTCAACATACTGGCAACATCGCCGACGGGCGGTACAACCTGGACTACCTCAAGCAAGGGCTTCTTGACTTCAACTTGTTTCGGAGGGGCTGCTTTAATCAGCTTTCCGCGAGTCAAGCCGTCGATTCTGAACAGCGTTTGTGATTGTGCTCTGGCGCGGGCGGCTAGCACTGCCTCAGCTTTGCTCCGAACCTCAGCTTCCAGCTTGGATCTCTCGGACTCCTGGGCGGCCTTGCGCTTCTGCTCCATTTCGTTCTTGGCTTGCTGGCGTTCCTGGGCAAAGCGAAGAACGACGGCGTTAACGACATCAGGCATAGCTACGGCCATATGAGATTTGACCGGATACCCCATGTCCTGAACGATCTTCAGCATGGCGTGGGCCGAGACCTTGTATTCCTTGGCCAAATCATGTATGCGCTTCTGCGTCACTACCATGCCTGTCAATCCCTTCTATGATCCATTAGCGCTCTGACCGTAACCGGAAGTCATCATTACTCGTCGATCTCCTCGTCATCAGCGGAGGCCGCGGGCGTCGCGTCGTCGTCTTCCATATCTTCATCAAGGTCCGGCGCCTTGGCTTGACGAATATCGTCGATTTCAGAGACATAATCCGGGGAGTCTTCAAACACATCCGCCTCTTTAAGCTTGGATTCCGCCACCTCTGCATCGGTGGCGACTTTTTCAGCGGCGTGGCGCTTGTTGTACTCCTCCTCAAGCTGGGTCACCAACTGTTGGGCGCGCTCGATCAACTTCTCAGCAGTCTTCTCGCCGATTCCGTCAATCTTGGTAAGCGATTCCACACTCGACTGGGCTAGTCGCTGCACCGAACTGATATCCGCTTCAATCAGCTTGTCGCGGATCTTGGCGCCGATGCCTTCCACCTGGCTGACCGGCATGAGCATCTCGGCCTCACGGCGTTTTTGCTCGTTGAACTGCGATTCAGAAACGATATTGATCTTCCATCCGGTCAGCTTCGACGCGAGACGTGCATTTTGTCCATTGCGGCCGATGGCCAGCGAGAGTTTCTCGTTCTCGACTACCACGGTCATCTTCTTCTCGATCTCAAAGGCGTCGAGATGAACCACCTTCGCTGGCGCGAGCGCGCGAGTAACAAACACCTCCGGCGAGGAAGTAAACGGGACGATGTCTATCCGCTCGTTATTCAATTCCCTGACGATCGCTTGTACGCGCACGCCCTTGATGCCGACACACGCACCCACCGGATCGATTCGATCATCCGACGACCAGACGGCAATCTTGGCGCGTTCCCCGGGTTCGCGGGCAATTGCCCTGATTTCGATGACCTTCTCGAAAATCTCAGGGACTTCCATGGCAAACAGTCCCTTGAGAAACGCATTACTGATGCGCGAGAGTATGATTTGCGGGCCGCGTGGGGTGAGCTGCACGTCCTGAACGTATGCCCGGACCCGGTCGCCCTGGCGGAATTTTTCGCGGGGAATCTGCTCCTTGAGCGGGAGCACACCCTCGCCCCTGCCAAGGTTGACAATCACGTTCCCTTTGTCGATCTGTTGCACCACTCCGGTAACGAGAGTGTTGACCTTGTCGATGTACTCGTTGTAGATACGCTCATGCTCGACATCACGAATCTTCTGAATGAGAATCTGCTTCGCCGAAGAGATGGCATTACGGCCGAACTCAACCTCGTAGTCCAGATAGATTTCCAATTCGTCGCCAAGCTCGGCAGCGTCATCGATCTTCTTTGCCTCATCCAGACCAATCTCGGTCTGTCCGTCGTTGACCCGGTCGACCACCTTCTTGGTGACGATCATGAACAATTCATTGGTCTTGCGATCGAAACGGAACGAGACATTGTCAGTGTTCGCGTACTTCTTCCTGGCGGCGGCCATCAAGCTGGCCTCCAGAGTCTGCACCACTGAGTCGAAGTCGATGTTCTTTTCCCGGGCGATCAACGTTATTGCTTCTAACATATCAAAAGGCATATCAGATCACTCCATCAAAACACGATCTGCGCCTGCTTGACGTCGGCCAGATCAATCGTGATAACATCATCGTCTACCTTGAACTCAACACGGTTGTCATGCACTGCAATTATTTCGCCAGTCAACTTGTCGCGACCGTTCTGAAATACCACGCGAACGGTTTCTCCGATCCGGTGCCTGTAGTCGCAGGGTGTTGACAGAGGCCGGTCCAGACCGGGTGACGATACTTCCAGTGCGTAGCCGTTCTCAAACAGCCCCGCTCCGTCAATAACGTCGCCCACGAGTCGCGACAGGCGGGCGCATTCATCAATCGTCACACTGCTTTCTCCATAAACAAACAGCCGGACAGTCACCGCTGTCCGATACTTCGAGACTACAACATCGGCCAGTTCATACTTCTGGTCGCGGAGCGGACCTTCAAGCAGGCCGCTAACCACTTGTTTGTCATCTACCTTCATAGCTCGGCAACGCCAAAAGAGTGGGCACTTGCCCACTCTTAGAACTTAACATTATAAGCAGCAACAAGTGCCGGTGCAACTACTTTATGCGTCAGTTGAGACTATCCGCCAATGTTCTTACCGCTCTGACGATTTCGTCAATAGGCACCAGGTCAACCTTGTCCAAAGCCCTGGCTTTCAGCTCTATCTTGCCGTCCTTCAACGACTTATCGCCGATCGTCAGACGTATTGGGAGACCGATCAGATCGGCATCCATAAACTTCACGCCAGGTCGCTCGTCGCGGTCGTCCAGGAGGACCTCAATGCCCGCGTCGGTCAACATGGAGTAAACTCTCTCGGCAGCTTCAACTTGTTGCGGAGAAGCCATTGAGATTGGAACGATTTCAACAAGGTAAGGGGCGATACTTCTGGGCCAGATAATCCCCTTGTCGTCGTGGTATTTTTCCAGTGCCGCTTGGGGCGTACGGGTTACTCCGATGCCGTACGACCCCATTATGCACGGTTTTTCGGTTCCGTCGGCGTCGAGAAACTTCGCCCCCAGGGTCTCGGAGTACTTTGTCCCCAACATGAACGTGTTGCCGACTTCGATGCCATCCTTGACCACGATTAAACTTCCGCACCGGGGGCAGCAATCTCCCGCCCTGGCTTTGGTCAGATCCACAAGCTTTGTAGCCTTGAAATCGCGATCTACGTTCACATTCAAAATGTGTTTTTCGCTCTGGTTCGCTCCCACCACGAAGTTCGTAAGTTCAGTCACTAAAGGATCGACCAGCAACGGCACATTCTCCCGGAGTCCGACCGGCCCGGCAAACCCGACCGGGGCTCCCGTCAGGCACTGAACCGTTTCGGCGTCAGCCATTTCCAGTTTGATGGCCCCAAGAGCGTTCTTCAGTTTGATCTCGTTGAGATCACGATCGCCGCGAATAAGCGCCGCGATCGGCTTGCCGTCAGCAACGTAAAGCAACGTCTTAACCAATCGAGTGGCGTCGACTTTCAAGAATGCGGTGACTTCCTCTATCGTGGCCGCACCCGGCGTGTCGACAAGCTGCATCGGCTTCATTTCATGATCGATTTGAACTTTCACACCCTCTTTGAAAGTAGCCTTCTCCACATTAGCGGCGTAGTCACACTTGGTACAGGCGGCGATCTTTTCCTCGCCCGCGTTGGTGTCCACCAAAAGCATGAATTCATGCGCCGACTTGCCACCCATCGCGCCGGAATCAGACTCGACCTTAAGCACATCCAAGCCGGCTCGATGGAACACGGCATGGTAGGCGTCAACCATCGCCTGATACGATTTGGCGAACGATTCCTCGGTGGCGTCGAAAGTATAGGCGTCTTTCATGATGAACTCCCGTCCGCGCATGAGGCCGAACCGGGGGCGGATTTCGTCGCGAAACTTGACCTGAATCTGGTAAAGATTCAAAGGCAACTGGCGGTAACTCCGGACTTCACCAGCGATCAAATTAGTGACCGTTTCTTCATGTGTGCCGCACAGAATCATCTCGTGCTGGTGGCGATCCTTGAGCTTCATAAGCTCCGGGCCAATAGTTAGATACCGGCCGGACCGCTGCCACAACTCAGCCGGACAGAGCACCGACATGGTGATTTCGAGCGCCCCGGCCTTGTTCATTTCCTCGCGCACAATATTGGCGAACTTATCGATCACCCGTTGCATCAGGGGCAGGTAGACATAGATACCGGCAGCCAGTTTGCGAATATAGCCGCCTCGAAGCAGCAACTGGTGGGAGATCAATTCAGCTTCGGACTGGTTCTGTCTTAGGGTCGGGATGTAGCTCTGGCTCCATCGCATCGGTTAAGTCCTTATCATCCGGTGGGTTAATGCAGCGCCTCAGACACCGGCCTGTCTGAGCGCGAAGAATATAAGATAGGCATTTGGGTTCCGGGCGCAATTCTAAACTTGCGTCGGGACACGGTTAGTGAAATGAGGCGATTAGTCTGAAAACTCTTGCCGGGATGGTCTGTTTTTGGTATTTATCAACCCGCCCACCCACTGAGGTGGGCATCATTTGTGCCCCCGTGGTGTAACGGATAACGCATCGGCCTCCGGAGCCGGTAATTCAGGTTCGATTCCTGACGGGGGTATTTTTGGCCGGTACGGGAACCGCGGAGTCCAAAAAATGTTAAAAAAAACTATAGACTTCTGAATTGAGAACCGATAGATTTGAATATCATAACTGGTTTCCGTCTTTGCACTTGTCAAGGCTTTGTTTTGTATTTTGACAGATCTCTGTACAAGCTGAATCTCGGGACCGACGCGCAATGGTGCGCAAGAACGAGTTTATCCTGATTTGAACGCGTCCGAAGAGACGAGATTCAGCAGGGATAAACAAATGCGGAGTGTAGAATGAATATCTACGTAGGCAATCTGTCGTTCGATACGACAGAAGATCAACTGCGGCAGGCCTTCAGCGGTTTCGGCGAGGTCACGACCATCAACATCATCACGGACAAGTACACCGGCGAGCCGAGAGGCTTTGCGTTTGTGGAGATGTCCGGCAAGGCTGAGGCGATTGCGGCGATCAGCGGCCTCAACGGCCAAGATCTGAACGGGCGCACGCTCAACGTGAACGAAGCCCGTCCGCGCACAGAAGGCGGCGGTGGTGGCCGTGGCGGTGGCGGCGGCAATCGCGGTGGTAGCGGTGGCGGCGGCGGCCGTGGCGGTTACCGCGACCGGAGATACTAATCTGAACGGCAGGACCTCAGAGATCCTGCCCTGCGTTGTGCACAGACACGAAAGAGGTCGGACAGCTTGTCCGACCTCTTTCCGTTTATTCTGACAAACTCTCTTTTCGCTCTGGACAAGTCGCTGAACAGCGCTGCCGCGGTACTAATTGGCATTAAGCTTTCCAAGCTTTATGCAGATCATGACAGCGCGAAACGATGCGTCACCTGTGTGGGCCATGCACGTGAGGCCGACTCTGCTCCAGAAAGCATCGATCTGCAAGGCGGGTCCCCAGGCATTTCCTTCATAGTCCCAGCTGAGAGCGTGCGCATAGCCGCCATGATAGGACATTCTCCCAATGCCCACCCGACAAGCTACAGATGTTGACGCTGGTAACACAAAATCCCAGCCCCCAAGAACTGCAATCTCGCTAATAGCCTCCTCGTAAGTGACAAAAAGGGGAGTCAGAGCAGCTACTCCGACATACCTGGCCGAAACACTTGGCCCGCGCATTCGGTAAGTGACGGTTCCACTTACGGCGAATCCACCTTGTGATGGTTCATCCCACATCGGTGACGTTCCCCACCCAATTCCGAGCGTCCCGAAGACGTTCCCGGCGGTTGACGCTTCTGGTACAAGGGCGATAAACAACACTGCCGCGAGTATTTGAGTTGTTTTGGCTATCAGTTTCATTTTGGCTATCTCCGGTTTCCTATTTATTCATCCTGTCCCACACAGGGTCAAGAACTGTGCCAATCGGAACACACCTTCGTCGAGTAGCGTAATCCCCTGAATATCAATCAATTACCCATCCACGTAGGACCAGACGTTTCCAATTGCTGTGGTTAGCAGCTAATCAGTGGATAGATCCGTTCGACCAGGAAATCACAGGAAGAACGTCAGCAACACCGCAAGCCAAACCAGAATAGTCCCGACTATAGCCGAGCCGCGGGAGCCACCAACCATGAACGCGAACGCCGTATACAAAAGCGCAATTCCAAGGCGAGCAGTGATCCTGGTTACAGGGCGAAAGCTGACTGCGTCGGCTATCAGCAACAGACCTGCTAAAAGAGCGGCGACATAGATGAGCCAGTAGTACGGTTTCGTTCCGGTAGGGCTGCTACTTTTGGATCCAGACATATCTTCTCTCCTGAGCATGATCTGGTGTGACTCGGAAGGCCGGACTATTCTTTCATCTCATTATGATGATCATAATCCTTGAGGAAATCCTCAATGCCGTTTGCCACAGCTTTGGCGACTTTCCGGCGATATCCGTCGGTTTTCAGCAGGGCTTCCTGCTCCGGAAACATCATGAAGGCACACTCGACCAAAACCGCCGGGTACTGAGTGGGACGACCCACCGCCAGGTTGCCGTAATACAGGCCGAAGTCAGGCATCCCCGTGGCTCTCAACATCCGTGAGTGAATAGCTCTGGCGAGTCCGATCGAGTGGGGATGGTAGTAATAAGTCGAGACGCCGTGGTTCGTGAACGGGTTCACGCCATCGGGAAGCGCGTTGTTGTGAATCGAGACGAACAGGTCGGCCTCCGCCAGTTTGGCAATGATGGGACGATCATACAACCCGACATGGCTCATGTCGCTGCGCGTCATGACCACCTTCGCACCCTTCTTCTCCAGTTCATTGCGAAGCGCGAGAGCGATGCCAAGATTGGCTTCGGCTTCGGTCAAACCCGTGGGACCGATCGCGCCTGGGTCCGACGCGTGTCCCGGGTCGAGCACAATGGTCTTGCCCCCAACGTAGCCAGCGCGCTTCGGAGGGCGGTCGAGGCGCAGGTAGAAAGTATTTCTCTGATAGTAAGTGTCGTAGCCCCAGACGTCCTGTGTCAGCCTCAGTGTCAGTTCGTAAAGACCGTCTTCAGGTTGGGACCAGGTGACCAGAGCAACCAGCGGATCGGCGAAATCATAGCGTATCCAATCAGTGTTCGAAGTCACACCGAAAAGCTGCAACCTGAGGGTGCGCGGGCTGTCTTCGATGATTCTGAAGGGATGCTTGCCGTTCAGGCCGATCTCCACGAGTACATGGTCTTCATGACTGAATGTCCGAAGAGAGCTGGGACGCGACTGTGCGGGCAGTGCGCCCGGCGGTAGTGCCATCACCGAGTTACGGTCAGCCCAGGCGAATTGCGTGCAAGAAAGCTTCAGGCGGTACCAATCGCCTTCGCGTCCCACTACCAGCGCTTCGGCTCCCTGAGGCTGAAAGATTGAAAAGTACCCCAGGCGGGGACCATGGCGCAGAATCTGCACGGAATCGATAAAACGAACCGTAAACGGGTAGTCAGGATAATTAAGGCTTACGCGATAACCGGCTGTCCTGGTGATTGTCTGTGGCAGGGCCAGCAACTTGACGAGACGATCATCTGACGAATCGGTCGGCGTGGTTGAGATCAGCGGCCTCACGTACTTGTGCGGAGGCGTCGCAAGATGATAGACAACACTGTCATCAAGCACCGTCAGCGATTCAGGCACGGTCAGAAAACCTGAATAGACGCCTTTGATCATCATGGAGTCGGGCACCGCGCCCGCGCCGAAAACCGACTCTCCCCAATACGCCTGCTGCCTGGGTTCTATTTCGCTCATTGGGACCGAATCAACAATTCCGGAAATCGAAAACCATGCATACATGCCCGGTGTACCCTGGAACATGGCCTGAAAGATGTCGCCGTTCGAGAGCACCAGGTCACCAGACGGCGGATTGTAATCACCGACGATAGCCAGGGTGTCTTCCGGGAGCGACTTGCGTGGCAACGGCACCAAAACGCCGACAACAGCCTCAGCCAGCAATTGATTGCGTTCAAGAGATTCGTCGGTAAGAGGAAGTGCCGTGGGACGCCACGCGCGAACTCTGAATTCGAACGGTCCGGGCGTGATCGGCAGAAAAGCTAAGAAGCCGCCGTCGCGATGAACCGGCACAACTTGTCCGTTGACCTCAAGCAGGTCTTTCTTTTCATCGAAGTTTCCACTTACCGAACCGAAAACGAAAGTCGAATCGACTGCTCCGATGGCCTGTCGCGGTTTCGGGTAGACGATCTGTATGGTAGTTTCGGCTGAGACAGTTGCCGCGACAATCGTCATCAGCGCGAATTGGATCAGTCGACACCACCCGGCACAGGCGGGTATCGACATATTCCTTTGCGACGGGCGTCTTCTGTCGCTATTCGCGGATGTACTTTTCCAACACATCACGTTTGAGAGAGGGGCCACCGATAATCTCACGGTCGACCTGAATGGTTTCTCGATTGTAAGTGATTCCCTGTGCAATATCAGCTTCGAGCAGTTGCGGCGAGTCCAGATCATGGTAGTCAGCCAGTGAGGACATGTAGACCGATTGAGCTATTCCCACCGATGATTCCACCATGCACCCTAACATGACCTTCTTCTTGTCTGGAAGAGCCTGTTTCGCGATCCGGATAGCCTCCATTATCCCCCCGCTTTTCTCCATCTTGATGTTGATGCCGTCGCAGTGGGGAGCGAGTCGCTGGTAATCTGCCAGATCGTTCATGCCTTCGTCAACAATCAACTCGACCTCGCTGTGCTTGCCCTTGAGATGAACCCAGTCGGCAATGTGCTCGGTGAGGGTCGGCTGCTCGATTATCCGAATACCGGTCTCTGCCAGGTGGTGGATCATCTCTTCGGCCTGCTCCGGCGACCAGGCGGCATTGGCGTCCACGCGGATTTCCCTGCCCGAGACCTCTTTCAGGGCAATAACCAACTCGGCATCGTACGCGCTGCCCATCTTGACTTTCACAATCGGAAACTCACAGGCGTTGATCGCCTCGATCACTCTTTGTGGGTCCTCAATGCTGATCGTAAGGGAGTTCTTGATTCCTACCGGCGCGCCCAAAGAAACCACTTCCCATGGGTAGCGGCCGCTTTCGCCGGACAAGTAGTTCAGCACCATACCAGAGAGCGCCGAACGAGCGGTGGCACTGATATCATATTTGCTGATTTCATCGAGTGCAGCCAGGTCGAGCTTCTTGACCTGCCTGAGGAGAGCGATCCCCTTGCGCAGGTCGGCCTCAAGCACTTCCAACTCCGGTCCGTACTTGACGGAGGCGGCCGCTTCACCAGAGTAGCGGTTGTTCAAAATTGTGATCAGGTTGGTCTTCTCACTGGCCTCTCCCCCGGCGATGGCGAATTTCTTCTTAAGCGGCAAAGCCACTTTGATGGTCTCAACCCGAATCACAGAATCCTCCTGGCTGTTGCGAAATCCCGATCGAGATCGGATCGATAATCATCTGCGCCCGGCCTCAGAGAGTTGATGCGCACCCCAGAGCCGCCCATCGATGAATGAATGATACGGTCGCGTCCGATGGCAAACCCGACATGGCGCTTGAAGAACAACAGATCGCCAGTGCGAACAACGTCGCGCTCGATCTCCAAACCAACCGTGATCTGGTCTTTCGTGTCCCTCGGAACGTAGATACCGAACCGGCCCAGCACGGTCCTGACCAGGCCACTACAATCAAATCCAGCGGGAGTGATACCTCCCCACAGATACGCGACCCCCAAGAATCTCCGGGCCTCGCGAACAACCTGAGTACCGGTGGGCCTCGACCCACGAGTCGGAACTATAGACTTGAGGTCGCGAGCGCGTAAACGACAAACGGATCCGTCAGGCAGATTGCAGATTGCTATTCCCTGCCTTATAGACCGGACGCACAGCGGCGTGCCATAAAAGACGAAATGTGGTGAGGTCAACGATGATCTGTCATCTCCCACAAAGCGGGCCTTCTCGACAACCACACTGTGCCGGGTACCAGCCTGGTACTTCTCTGCTTCCGGCTTCTTAACCCGCCGCAGAAACCTGATATCCGCCCACCCGGAGTAACCGTCCGGCTGAGTCACACACGCATAGCCGCTATCGGTTTTTCCGAGCCGCACAACTTCGCCGAAGAACAACTGGCTGAGTCGCTCGCTGTTGAACTGTGGCTTATTCCAGAGGTCGAGCAGGTTAGTAGTCACATATGCGTAGTTCACATGTATATCGTACCTCTCCGGACGCCGTCGATCAATAAAAAACCGGGCTGAGTACCCGGTTCTTCATCCAGTTAGCTGCCAGGTCTATTTCTTCATGGTGGCAAGAACATTGGCGATCTGACTCATTGCTGCTTTGATGTTCTCGACTGAGTTTGCGTACGAGAAGCGCGCATATCCCTCACCGTACTCGCCGAACGCGGTGCCGGCCAGACAAGCCACACCGGCTCGTTCCAGGGAAAGATCGGCGAACTGCTTTGAGGTCAGCCCCGTACCGGTGATGTTCGGAAAGACATAGAACGCGCCTTCAGGTTTATGGCACCTGATCCCTTCGATTGCGTTCAGCCCGTCGACAATGACATCACGCCTCCGTCGGAACTCAGCTAACATCTTGTCTATCTCGTCCTGCGGTCCGGTGAGAGCTTCGATCATGGCATGCTGAGTGAACGTGGCTGTCGACGAAAACGCGTTGATGGCCAGCGTGAACATGTAATCAGCAAGTTGTTTGGGCATACAGGCAAACCCGAGTCGCCAGCCGGTCATGGCATAGGTCTTGGAGAGACCGTCAATCGCAACCGTGCGATCCAATGCCCCCGGTATCGAGGCTATCGACTTGAAGTCGGTGTCATAGACAATACGCGAGTAAATCTCATCGGAGAGAATCCACAAATCATGCTTCTTGGCAAGCGCGTAGATGCCTTCAAGGTCTCCCCATGTCAGTTGACCGCCGGTCGGGTTTTCCGGTGAGTTCAGTATGATCATTCGGGTTTTCGGGGTAATCAGCTTCACCAAGTCACTGACCAGAAAACGAAAATCGTTTTCCTCGCGGAGTTTCACCGGCACGGCGACGGCTCCCAAGAACTTCGTTACCGAGCGATAGGTCGGATAGCCCGGGTTCGGGACAATGATCTCATCGCCCGGATTGATAAGCGCTGTCATAGCACAGTAAATCAACGGCTTGCAGCCCGGCATAATGATCGCGCTCTCGGCGCCCCAGTGAACCTTCCGGGTGCGAGACATATAAGCCGCAGCCGCCTCACGGGCATCCGGTGTGCCGCCCGACGGCGCGTAATGTGTCTGACCGGCTTTGATAGCCCGGCAGGCGGCCTCGGAGATGTTTTGCGGAGTATCGAAATCAGGTTCACCGATCTGCAGATGAATAATCTTCTTCCCCTCACGCTCCATTTGTCTGGCTCGAGCCAGAACTACAAACGCCCCCTCGGAGTCAAGTTGGGTGATTTTGTCTGAGTAATGCATCTATCCAATCCTTATCGCTAAATCAGTCTATGCCTGAAGCAATTCTCTAACTTTCACGGCTACGTATTCGGCGGTCAAGCCGAAATGTCTCATCAATTGCCACGGTTTTCCCGACTCGCCAAAACGGTCGGGTACCCCAATCATGGCGAATCTGGGCGGTGTCGGCATGGACGTCCATTCCTCAGCTATCGCCGCCGCCACCCGGAAACCCAATCCGCCGACCTGGTGCTCCTCGGCTGTAACAACACACCGGGTCTCACGGGCGGCCCGGACAATCGCGCCACTGTCGAGCGGCTTGATGGTGTGAAAATGCAACACCCGGGTCTCGATATCAAGCTCGCTCTTCAGAATATAGGCTGCCCGCAAAGCCTCGGTGGTCTCCGGTCCACAGGAGATAATCGTAGCCACTTCGTTCTCGTTCTTATACTCCAAGGCCGGAAACGCCTCGAAAGCGTCAGCGAACCTCTCGGCTTCGCGTCGGAATCTGAAAATCAGGGCTTCGCCGAATCTGAACGGAGTCTCCGGTCGAGTGATAACCGGAGTGGCTTCTCGCGCAAACCGCAGGTACTTGGGTCCGGTGATTTCAAACAGGAGCGCTTGAGTCATTTTCTCGGTTTCAATAGCATCGCAGGGCGCCGCCAGGTGCATGTTGGGCAGACCGGCAATCTGGAATATCGCTTCCAGTTCCTGATGGGTGGCGCCGTCGGGTCCGACGGAAATCCCGCCATGTGCCCCGACCACCAGCACGTTCAGATTTGAGTAGCAGACTGAAACCCGAATCTGATCCAGATTTCGTGCCGAGGCAAACACGCCGTATGTGCCGAAAACCGGTAGCTTGCCTTCTTTGGCGAGACCGGCTGCAATAGTCGTGGCATTCTGCTCCGCAATGCCTGCCGATATGAAACGATTCTTGCGCTGGGGGTGGTTCTTGTAGAAGTCGGATATGCAGATAGAATCGGAAATATCGGCCCCGACACAAACGATCCGAGGGTCATCGCCACACTTGCCGAGCGCCCGGCCAAACCCTTTGCGGGTCGGCTCCATTTCAACAAGCATGCGATCAGAACGATTCCACCAATAATCGCGGGAGAAGTGTGGTATTTTGGCGTCAAGCCGCAACTCGGTCCGTTTCTCACACTCACCGGCATAGCTGAGCAACCGGTCTACCTCAAACACCTTCTCCTGTCCCAGTTCTGTCAACGCCTGGTCAAGTTCCTGACGATTCGGCGGCTTCCCATGCCAGCCGACGACGTTCTCCATGAACGAAACGCCCCGACCTTTCACCGTGTGACATATGACCGTCAGCGGCTGCCCGACTGAACCACGGGTACGCGCTCTTTCGAGTGTTTCGACAAGGTCAGCCATGTTATGGCCGTCGACATCAACTACTTCCCACCCGAAAGCCCGGTACTTTTCAGCCAACGGTTCGATATTCATGACCTCGGCCACTCGGCCGTCAATCTGTAGCCCATTGAAATCCACGATTGCAGTCAGATTGCCGAGCTTGAAGTGGGCGGCCGACATAGCCGCTTCCCAGACTGAGCCTTCCTGTTGTTCGCCATCGGAGCAAATGACAAAAGTGTGCGAATCGCGGCCATCCAGGCGAGCCGCCAGGGCAACTCCAACACCAAGCGACAGACCTTGTCCCAGTGAACCGGTAGAGAACTCCACACCGGGCAGTTCAAGTCGGTGCGGGTGCCCCTGAAAGGGCGATCCCAACTGTCGCAGGCGAACCAGTTCTTTCTCGTCGAAGTAGCCTGAGACCGCCAGAGCCGTATACAACGCCGGAGCCTTGTGTCCGGCCGACCAGATTATTCGGTCCCGTTTCTTCCAGTCAGGTTTGCGGGGATCGTGACGCGCTACTTTCAGATACAATGCGGCGGCAATATCCATGACACTGAGAGTGCCCCCGGAATGACCGGAACCAGCGGCGCACAGGGCAATCAAGTTCAGGCCGCGCATGTACCCGGCGCGCTCTTCAAGACCGTCGACAGTATAATCTCTGATAGTATTTCCGGTTGTGGAATCGATCAGAGGCATTCTTGTGGTTCCTCGACTGCTTGGGGCCGTCAGGAACAACTAATAAGTCGCCCGTGGAGCAGTCTGTCAATCGGTTTGGACAGTCAGATGTCGGTACCACTCAGAGATTTTACGCTCAAGGTCGCGCGGCGTACCGTTGTTCAGGATCACTCGATCAGCCCGTTTCCGAAACTCTCGATATGGCAACTGCGCTCGTTCGCGCGCCAGAGCGTCTTCCGACGAAAGGCCTTTGCTCTTCAGCCGCATGAGTCGTTCGGCTCGCGAGGCATGGATTACCAGAACGAAGTCAACCTCACGGTCCATATGCCAATACAGCAACAAAGCCGCATCGATAACCACCACACTGTTTGCGCGCAGGGGACCTCTGACCCGGCGTCGGAGTTCTTTGAGCAGGTATGGGTGCACAAGGGCATTGAGCGTTGCCTTTGCTCTCCGATCGGCAAAGGCAAGGACCGCCAGTTTCTTTCTGCGGACTTGTCCTCGTGCGTCAATGATTTCAGAACCAAAGGCTCTGACAAGTTTTCGTCTCAGGGCCGTCGAACGCTCGACTACCTCGTGGCCGATCCGATCAGCGTCGATTACAGCTGCTCCAAGTCGCGCCATTGTTCTGGCTGCGGTGCTCTTCCCCGCTCCAATCTGTCCTGTGAGACCGATTATCATAAATGCCTGCGCCCATCAAAGGCCGAACCTGGCCACCAATTCTAACAGGGTTGGGTTGTACGCACCATCAACTACTTTGCCTCCAGCCAGTTCCGGCCAACGCCGATTTCGGCCACCATCGGGACTTTCAGACTGGCCGCCGTCTCCATGTCCGCCTTGACCAGGCTGGTGATTTCGTCCAACTCTTCCTTATAGACGTCGAACACCAGTTCGTCGTGCACTTGCAGCACCATCTTCGAACGCATGGTTTGGAGTTTTCGGTCAATTGTTATCATCGCTACCTTGATGATATCCGCTGCCGTGCCTTGAATCGGTGTGTTGATCGCCGTCCGCTCGGCAAACTGACGGACCGCGTTGTTCTTCTCGTTAATCTCCGGGATGTATCGCCGTCGGTTAAACAGAGTCGTTACATAGCCGTGTTCGCGAGCGAACGCGATGGTTATATCTATGTATCTCCTGATCCCCGGATAGCGTGCGAAATAGGTATCTATGAACTGTCTGGATTCATCGAGGCTCATGTCGGTCTGCTGGGACAGTCCATACGCTGACACGCCATAAATGATCGCGAAATTGGCAGTCTTGGCCACGCGGCGCATCTCCGGTGTCACTTCACCCATGGTAACGCCGTACACTTCGGAGGCAGTCCGCGTGTGAATGTCCTCGGCGTTGTTAAAGGCCTTAATCAGACCCGGGTCGTCCGTGTAGTGCGCCAGGATTCTCAACTCGATCTGGCTGTAGTCGGCCGCCAGCAGGATATGATCGTCGTCGCGAGGTATGAACGCTTTGCGAATTTCCCGACCTTCCTCAGTACGGACAGGGATGTTCTGAAGGTTCGGGTTGGTGGAGGAGAGTCTCCCCGTGGAGGTGATAGTCTGATTGAACGACGTATGTACCCGCCCGGTGCGCTGATTGATCAGTGCGGGAAGAGCATCAACATAAGTATTCTTCAACTTGGTTGTCTGTCGGTATTCGAGGATGAGACGCGGAAACTCGTGAAGTTTGGACAACTCTTCAAGTACGGAAACATCGGTCGAGAATCCGGTTTTCTTCGCTGTCTTCCCTTTCGTAGGCAGACCGAGTTTCTCAAAAAGGATGTGACCGAGTTGCTGTGTGGAGTTGATATTGAACTGCCCGCCGGCGATCTGGAAGATCTTGCGTTTAACATCGTCGAGCTGTGCATCCATCTGTACTGACAGTTCACCAAGAAACTTGTCATCGACTCTGAACCCCGCCTTCTCCATGTTGGCCAGGACACTTACGAGCGGCAATTCGACATCGTAGTACAACTTGCTTAGTTCGAGGCGATCTATCTCCGGTGCGAGGACACCGTGCAGCCGGAATGTATAGTCGGCATCGGCGCCGGAGTAAGCAGTGGCCTTGTCCACCGGTACTATGTCGAAGGTCTTCTGCCCCTTTCCGGAACCGATCAGATCGGTAATGGGCTGCATCTCGTGATTGAAATGATGCAGGGCCAAGGCACCGAGGGAATGTTGCCGTCCCGACGGATTAAGCACGTAGGAGGCCAACATGGTGTCGAAGGAGATTGGATCGATTTCGATCCCATGCTGACGCAGAACCTGCAGGTCGTACTTTACATTCTGACCGACTTTCCCTACCCGCTTGCTCTCAAGCAGGTCTTTCAGCAAGCTCAGGCTCTCCTTAAGAGGAAGATTCCTCTCGGAATCGAGAGAGTGACCTAGGGGGACATAGTAAGCGGCACCAGCCCGAGCAGTCAAAGAAACGCCGACAAGTTTCGCTTCGAGTGGATCAATTGAAGTAGTCTCGGTATCGACCGCGACGATCTCAGCTTTGCCCAGAGTTGCCACCAGCTTCTTCAGCTCAGCGAGCGACTCAACCGTATGATAAAGAGCATTCGACTGGACTTCTCCCTGATCAGCTGTAGCAGGGATGGCCTCCGGCAGAATCTGTTTCAGTAATGATGTGAATTCAAGTTCGACAAACAACTTCCTGACCCGCTCCGGATCAGGTGGCCGCCTTTTGAGCGCTTCAAGATCGAAGGGTAACGGCGTCTCGGTGTGTATTGTAACCAACTCGCGCGACAACAGCGCCGAATCTCTATTGGCAACGACCTTCCGCCTTACGTTGGCGGACGCAATCTGCTCGGCTCCTTCGAGCACGCCATCAAATGATCCGAATTGTTCGAGCAGTTTATCGGCGGTCTTGGGGCCGATGCCGGGTATGCCGGGGACATTGTCCGAGTGGTCACCCATCAAGGCGAGCTTGTCAATCACTCTTTCCGGATAGACGCCAAACTTCTCTTTTACTTCCTCTCTGCCCAGCTTATCCGGAGCTTCCGAAGCTTTGCCTGGGGTGTAAATCCGGATTCGATCGTTCACTAACTGGAAGAAATCCTTGTCGCCGGTAACACACCATACCTCACATCCCAGCCGGGCGGCTTTGACTGCGAACGTGCCGATGACATCGTCGGCCTCGTAGCCCTCAAGTTCGAACGATGGGATGTTCAAAGCTGAGACCACTTGCTGAATGCGCGGCAACTGATCGACCAGTTCCTCGGGCATCTTAGCCCGGGTGGATTTGTACTCGGGATATTTCTCGTGGCGAAAAGTCGGTTCCTTAGTGTCAAACACCATGGCGAGGTAATCCGGATTTTCCTCCCGGATAATCTTGAGCAGCGAATTAACCAGTCCGAACGAGGCCGAGGTGTTCTCACCTTTGGAATTTATCAGGGGGTTGCGGACAAAAGCGAAATAAGCCCGGTAGAACATAGCGGAGCCGTCGATCAGAAAGACTTTCTTTCCCGCAACAGTATTCACTGGTAGAGCTTCCTTTTCATGATGAAGTCCGCAACCTGAGCCGTAACCATCGTCACAAGTTCTTCTCGCGTCGCGCCACACTTAACCCGCTCGCGAATGAGAGTCGACGACACGTCTACCTCAGAAGTTTCCACCAGGTCAATACGGCCGGGCGGAAAAGCCGAAAGGTTGCTAATACCTGCTCCGGGGCGACAGCCAACAATCAGTCTGACTTCTCGAAGAACATCTTCCCATCGGTGCCATGTCTGCAACTGACACAGGTTGTCTGCGCCCATTATGAACATGAACTCAACCGAAGGATGCGCCTGCTTGAGCGCCGTTACCGTTTGCAGTGTATAGCTGGGGCGTGGCGTGGTGTCTTCAATGCGACTTATCTCCAACCCGGGATGTCCGACCAAAGCCAGGCGCAGCATGGCTATTCTGTCCTCAAAGTCGGCTACCGGCTGCTGCGAACGATGCGGTGGTTGACAGGTGGGCACCAGCAGAACACCGCTCAGGTTGCTGATTCTGAGAACGTCCCGCGCCAGAGTAAGGTGTCCTATATGGACCGGGTCAAAAACCCCGCCCAATATGCCCCAGCGTTCTCCCGGCTCAGGAGCCGGCATTGGTCGAATCCGCCTTTACCGTCGGGACATCGCCAATCCTCGCGAGATATTCTTCGACCTCGCGAAGCTTTTTTCCGTCCTGACCGCACACTGTGCGGAAGCGCTCAAAACGGGTCCTGGCCAGTGCCAGATCACCCGCCTCGAAAGCCTCTTTGCCTCCGCGAAAAACCGCCTGACAGGAACGCTCCCCAGCGCGGGCGGCCCACTTGTGCTCTGGCCAGATTGTCCGGAAGTTCTCGAACCTCGTGTGTGCTTCGTCCCAGTTTTTCTGTTGAAAGTAGCTCTCGGCTATCTGATAAGTGGCGTCTGCAGCAAACGAGGTGCTGGTGTAGTCATCCACTACTTTTTGAAAGTACACTCTCGCCGCATGATAGTCGTGCAGGCGCGTATAGATAATTCCGCTTTCGTAGAGTTTGCGCGCCAATCTCGTTCTGGCTTCGCTCAGATACGTTCTCGCTTCCGGAACCGCATCCGACTCCGGATAGTCAGTCAGGAAGTCCTCAAACTGTGTGACCGCAGTCTGAAGATCGGTCTGGTCAAGGGCGTAGTGCTTTGGGGTGCCCTTGAAAAAAGAAACTGCTTTCATGAGCTGGGCTTGTGGAGCGAAAGCCGACGCCGGGTAGTTGACCTGCAGACGGTTGAACTCAGTCTGGGCCAGGACATAGTCCCTGTTGCCGAAATACGACAGAGCAAGATAGTATTGCGCCGTATCCACATGGCTCTCGCCGGGGAAATTGAAAATGGCCGCCTGAAAGGCTTCGATTGCGCCCAGAAACTTGTTTTTCTGGTAGCGCTGCATTCCGAGATCAAACAGATCCCGGGCGCCCATCTGCGCCAGCTTGATTTCACTGCCGCATCCTGACAATACCGCCGCACAAAGCAGCGGAACAATGAGACTTCGTGGCAAAGTGGTCAAACCTTGTTGGTCTCCTTGAGCAAACGGTAGTTTTCTTCCACAGCTTTCAAATATCGTTTAGGCAATGGCTTGTTTTGGCGCATCAAGTCGCGCAGTGCGGTCTCGCCCATATTGTATGAGACCAGAGCTTTCTTTACGTCTCCGAACTTAAGAATCTGCTCGAACAACAAGCGCGCCCCAAGCTTGATATTGGACTCCGGTTCGACCAGCGTCGAACTGCCGCTCCAATCGACTCCGGCCCTGGGCGCGACATCGGCTCCAACGTACGGAATGACCTGCATCAGCCCGACCGCTCCCGCAGATGAAACCTGCCCCTTACGGAACGAAGATTCCGTCATAATGACAGCCATGATAAACATCGGGTCGTAGCCGTATTTCTTGCTCTCCGAATATATGACGTCGCCCAATCGGGTCGCTTCTTCCTGATTGAAGCCGATCTGGAAATCATCGATGGCTTTGAATATCTGGAGTCGTTCTTCCAGCTCGCGAATCCGTTTCTGTTGGAAAGAGATCTGCTCTTCCAGATCGAACTTGTCGGTGACCAGATAAACCAGCAGTGCCGACTGAAGAAAGTAGATCAGCACAAACAGAATGGCTATTGGCCGCGTCAAAAATATCCCAAGCTTTTCGAATTGGATCATATTTTCTCTGTCACCTTTGTCGCGATCAAGTCATATCCCTCGGCGCCATCGACACGTACACGACATATTTCTCCAACCTCAAGATTATGTCCACTGACCAACACCTGCTGATCAATCTCGGGACAATCACCCCTGGTGCGACCGACAGCCTGCGATTCCGAATCTACTGTATCAATGATAACCTCGACTGTTTGCCCGATCAAGGAGTTATTCCGGTCGAAAGCAATCTCCTGCTGAAGGGTCATCAAATCGTCCATCCGCCGAATCTTGACCAACTTCTGAACCTGGTCAGGCAACTCGGCTGCAGCAGTGCCTTCTTCTGCTGAGAACAGAAAGACCCCCAGGCGGTGAAACCGGTGTTCCCTCACAAAATCAGACAGTTCCGAGAAATGCGCCTCGGTCTCGCCCGGAAAACCGACCATGAAACTCACCCGCAACACGGCTTCCGTGGCGCGTTCTCGGATACAGTCCAGTAGCTTCTCAATCGTGTTTCGATTGGATTCGCGTTTCATCAAACGCAGCATTTCGGTATTGACATGCTGGAACGGCAGATCGAAATAGCACAAGGTCTTGTTATCGGAAGCCAGGTAATCGATCAAATCAGGACTGGTGCGCGCCGGATGGAGATACAACAGCCTGATCCACTCAACTCCGCTGACCCTATCCAGACCTGACAGCAGGTCAACGAGACCAGGCCGACCCGCCAGGTCTGAACCCCAGAGGGTCGCCTCCTGCGACACGAGGATGAGTTCCTTCTTTCCGTTGTCTGCTAAAAACCGTGCCTCGCTAAAAATCGATTCCATGGGACGGCTGCGGTATCGGCCTCGCATTTGCGGTATAGCACAGTAACTGCACAAACGGTCACATCCATCGGATATCTTCATATAGGCATAGGGGAGTTGATCGGTCAGGAAACGGCTCTTCCAATCGAGATAGGCGAGTTGTCGCACGTCCTGACGGATGACCTGTCGGAAACGCGAAGCTTTGGTGACAGCGTCGGCGACCGCGTCCAGCGCTCCCAGACCGAAAGCACCGTCAAGTTCGGGCATATCGCCCAGAAGTTCATTGCCATAACGTTGCGTAAGACAGCCGGTGGCGTAGAGCCTTTGAACCCCTCCGTCCCGTTTGAGACGGGCCAGTTCGAGAATGGCGTCAATCGACTCCTGCTTGGCGTCCTGGATAAACCCGCAGGTATTGACAATTACTGAATCCGCCTTGGCCGGATCAGTCACTGGCTCGTGCCCAGCGGCAATCAGGCGCGCCGCAAGATAGTCGGCGTCAACGTCGTTCTTGGGGCACCCCAGTTTGTGGATGAAGAATTTCACGCGGGCGGTCAGAATAGCTCAATGACTTCGACGGTATCAGGGAAATGCGGAGTCAGCAGGCGCTCGTCACACATAGCCTGATAGTCGCGAGACAGAAAGACAATGTGATTGAAGTCAGCGTTATCACTCCGGTATTCGAGACTCTCCAACTGCGGCTTCTTGCCCGAAACTATTACGGTCACAGAGTCGGGAAGACTGCCGGCAGAGTCAAGCCGGATCAGAAAGTACTCACGGCCCGGCTTCCGGGAAATCGTGCGATAATACTTGTCAATACGCGTGATGAAAGATACCGTCTCCTCTGTCACACCGGCCGGATCGACTATTTCTACCGTGACCTGATTCTCGTCGCTGGAGTAGCTGTACAGTCGGTCGGCAGTTCGGAGATATTCATCGCCACCAACTTTGATGAAATAGCGCCCGTCAGCCGCCAGTAGCGCAGAGCCATTCGTCGAGTCCACTGATTCGAAAACTTCGGACTCAATGATCGAGATAAATTCGAAATGGCAACACGCTGCACCGGCCATAGCGGCCTTGATCTGTTCAAAGGGGTCCTTCTGCGCCAGTGACGAACCAGCCAGAAGACAGGTTGTGACAGCAGTGAGCAATAGTCTGGTCATCGCGAATTATACCCGTCCCAACCAAAGCGGTTCATTTTGACTTATCAACCGGTTGTCCTTGCCGACCTGAGAACATGACATCGATGTATGCCTGGTCCACAATGACTTCTCGCGCCTTGGAGCCGTCGAAAGGTGAAACGACCCCGGCCTGTTCCAGCTTGTCGATCAAGCGGGCTGCCCGCTGATAGCCAACGCCCAGGCGCCTCTGCAGCAAAGACACTGAGCCTTGTTTGTGACGGACCACGACCTCGCACGCTTCCCGAAACAGGGGGTCACCCAGATCGACTTCGGTCTCCGTGCTTTCGCTGGATGCTTGTGAGACACCGTTGAGCAACATCATTTCCAGCCCCTGTCCCTTGATGAAGTCGACAAGGCGATCGGTCTCCTCACTTGAAATGTAGGCGCCGTGCAAACGCACAGGCTCCGGCTGCCCCGTGCTCAGGAAGAGCATGTCGCCGGCCCCCAGCAGTTTTTCGGCGCCATTGGCATCGATGATTGTTCGAGAGTCCACTTTGCTAGCTACCTGGAACGCAATCCTGGCCGGAAAATTGGCTTTGATCAGACCGGTAATCACATCCACAGATGGTCGCTGAGTGGCCAGAACGAGATGGATACCCACGGCGCGCGCCATCTGCGCCAACCGCGTAATGAGCATTTCAACTTTAGACGATGTCGCCGACATCATGAGGTCGGCCAACTCATCCACACACACCACGATATACGGCAGTTTTTCCTCTTCCTTCTTCTGCCGCTTATTGAAGTCCTCAATATTTCGAACTCCGGCTTCGGCGAGTTTCCGATAGCGCTTCTCCATTTCAACCACGATATCGGAAAGGACTTGCTCGGCTCGCTTGGGGCTGGTCACAACCGGTCGTCCCATATGGGGAATCTTGGCATACACCGACAATTCGAGCATCTTCGGGTCGATGAATATGAAGCGAATGTGAAGCGGGTGAAGCTTGTAGATCAACGACGTAATAAGCGTGTTCATGCAGACCGACTTGCCCGAACCAGTTGCTCCGGCAATCAGAAGATGGGGCATTCTGGCCAGATCGGTCACAAACGGCTTGCCGTTGATCGTCTTGCCAAGAGTAAGAGGAAGCCGTATGCGCGGGTCGTTATATTCCGCAGAACTGAGAATCTCCTTGAGATAGACCGACTGAGGCTGCCGATTCGGTATCTCCACTCCCACAGCAGCTTTGCCCGGAATCGGCGCGACGATGCGGATACGCTTGGCCTTGAGAGCCAGCGCCAGATCGTCAGCCAGTCCTACTATGCGATTAACCTTGACCCCGATTCCCGGCTTGAATTCGAAGCGTGTTATGATTGGACCTGGATGTGAAGTAATTGGTCCTTCTACTGTTACCTGAAATGTCTCAAGTGTTTCCTTAAGCATCCGCGCCGTAGTCTGAAGTTCCTCGTCAGTAACCGTCGGAGCGTCGGTCGGGGGATCATTTAACAAATCGAGCGTAGGATACTCATAGACTATTGACTCGACCTGCACCTTTTCGGGTGGCCGCTTGATGGTCGTCTTCTGACGGCCTGATTGACGGTCGCTCGTCACGCCCGGCTCCTCAATAATGTCAATGTCAGCTTCGTTGAAAGATTTCACACGTTCGGGGGCATCATCGGAATCTTCCTGTTGATCGCCGTCTTCCTCTTCCTCGTCGGCATTTCCACTTTCGCCGCCCGCAAGCCACTCAAACCCGAAGAGCCATTTGAGCCATGATTTTGCGGCTCCAGCTGTGCGTCCCAGAAAGCCGAAACTGGGCCACGAGATTTGCGTCGACAAGAGCCGGTGCACCGAAGTGAAGGCGATCAGCAGGACAACAATAATCCCGCCGCACACTACATAAGTCCCCAGTGAGCCGAGCACTTTGATCATCAGGTCGGTGAATTTGAGCATGAGGTAACCGCCGATGGCTCCGGAATCGGCGGCCAGTGTGGTCGAAGCTAGATGCGGTACGTTGTAGATAGTGGTTCCAAGAACGGCGATAGCAAGCGCGATCAGCCCGCTCGGCTTCATGCGAGCGGCCAGCTCCGAAGAGAACAGACGGAGCGACACCAAAATCAGTCCAAACGGAAGAAAAAACGATAGCCAGCCGGCTACCACCATCAGGGCAAATGACAGATAGGCGCCAATCATCCCTCCCTGATTGCGGTACGGGATCTCGAACGGGTCGAGATTGGTGCCGCGTTCGCCCTTGATGCGCCCATCATCGAAACTGCTATGCGTGGCCAGGGCGATCAGGATAAGAACGGCGACAATAAAAACGAGTCCGCCGACTACTTTGCGCCAGCGACCACCCGAACTTGAACTCTTTTTTCTGGCCATAACCTCGTCATACGGAGCCAAAAAAGGAGGCAGGTCTGCCACACCTGCCTCCTGGTGGCATCTTTGCGAAGATTACTTTCGCAAGGCCTCTTTGAGCGCCTTGCCGGCGCGGAAAACCGGTACCCGACTTGCAGGAATGCTGATTGTAGCACCCGTCTGAGGGTTACGTCCGGTACGCGCTTTGCGATTGGAGACGGCAAACGTGCCGAATCCCGAGAAACTCACCCGGGTTCCATTCTTGAGGCTTCCGGTAACGCTGTCCATGAAAGCAACCAGCGCCTGGGTCGCTTGCTTCTTTGAAATGCCCGATTGTTCAGCCATGATGGCGATCATCTCATCCTTTGTCATGGCAGCTTCCTTTCTTCACAGTAAAGAGTGTGAGGGACTAATCCTTTAGTTGTGGGTAAGAACCCCTCCGTGTGGCAAAGTGTCAACAACAAACAGGGCGAAATAAGGCCCAGATCGGCCTTTTCCGGCGCAAACGCTCACCGGGATCCAAGGAAATAGGAACTGTTCAAAGTACTCTGGGAGTTGTCGATCTTTATGGCCGGCATCGCCGTTACGTAAAGCATGAATCCCCAACCGCGCATGGAACCGGTTGGGACCCAATGAAATGTTCCGGTCCAGCAGTGGATGGTCTTCACGATACTGACCTGGTTGGCGACAGTTTTTCTCGAAGCAATATCGTAGTACTGGGAATAGTCAACTTCCGTTGTGGGAGTGAGGTTGAAGTTCAGACTCAACCTGAGCGCACTTGATTTACGGTACAGACCGCTCCATTTGCCACTCTCGTTGAAACTGTAGGTTAATGACAAATCCCAGCCACTGGACAACCCGGAAGCAGGCGTTGCAAACCCAGAGTGCGACGACGAGTCGGTCCCCCGAACGGAGGACAGAGTCGGGTCGTCGAACAGAAACCGTCTTCCATTCAGGCTAGTTGAGGCATCCAGGCGGAAGCTGAGCAAGTGGGGATTCCAAAAGTCAAGCTCGTCACCGGCGGGACTCTTATATAATGAGTGTGTCAGTTCAGCATCCAATCTGACGTTTTTCAACAGGTTGGACCTGATGTCTGTGCTCAAGTTGGACCACTTACGACGAGTGCTTTCGAAATCGTGGCTGACACTGTGAGTTATGGACAACAACTCATAGCCCTGCTCTTTCTCACCGCTCCGAACCTTCGCCTGGTAAACATGACTCAGCGACAGATTCACGGACTGGCTTTTCGCCGCCGAGCGCGCGCCCCCGCCGGCATAGCTGCTGATAACCGGATGCCGGTCAGATTTGGGCGTGAAGTGATACGAAAGCTGGGGGGTTATCACCTGCCGCAATCCGGACAGCCCGAAAACGTTCGGGTAGACTGTTCCGAAGACCTTGGTCGAGAACGATGTGCCCACTTCGTAGCGAAACGTCCGGTAGCTTGCGGGAGCATCTATGTTCAGCTTCTCGGACTGGTCGGTGGGGTGGATCCGGAACCAGTTCTCTGAGTATGAGAGCGACGGATTCAGGATGAAATATTTGGCAACAGTCAATGGGAAATTCACACTGACGACGTGATCGGCACGGGTGTATTCCTTGCGACTTCGATACGAGACCGTATCCCTGTAAATAATGGAATCAGTATTCAGACTATCGTACACTGCAACGCCCAGGGAATCTTTCGTAACACGACTGGAGAAGTTCTCGATCCGTGGACGATAGGTGATAATCAATTCATTGTACCAGTGACGTTTGGTGTTGCCCTGTTCATCAATACTGCCACTGCCGAACGGTCGGAACGCCGGTAACGTGATCCCCAAAGACGGTATCCGATCGGTCCTCGATTCTTTGTCGAGTTGATTATCATGCGACAGCGACCCGGACAACGATACCGACTTGCCGAACCGCTTCGTGAAGTTCAATTGTGACCTGACCGTACGATTGAGACGCTCTTCAAGGTTGGTTGAGTAGTCGTTGTAGAAAGATTTATCAGATTGAAAATCACCGGAAGCACTGAACCTGAAACTGGGCGAGACATCATGGTTGTGTGTGACTTTGAGCGTCCACCGCGACTTCCGTGATTCCTTCACAGTGAAGCCATTGAAACTACGTTCACGGCCCCAGTTGCCGGAAATAGAGCCGTCGAAAGCATATAACTTTTTGTAAGTGAGTTTACTATAGAGATTAAGTCGGTCGCGATCATCGAAATAATCCAGGGCGCCCTGCCAGTCCAAGTACTGCGATGCCGCCCAGTAGTAGCCGACGTTTCTGACGTACCTTTCCCCTCGCTCGATATTGCCGAGACTGAACGGAAGAATACCCGAATGACGCCCCTTCTCCAATGGAAACACATAAAATGGAATGGCCAGGATCGGTAACCGGCCGATATTCAATACCACCGGCCGGGCAATCAGTCGTTTGCCTTCTATGAGCTTCAGATTGTCAGAACTGAAATGAAAATGCGGTTCTGTGGCATTGCAGGTAGTGTACCGTCCTTCCTGCAGGTAGAAGATATCTTTGTGTTGCCGGTGCAGTTTCTCTCCATAGAAAAAGCCGGTCTCATAATCCGATTTTGATTTGACAATTCGCCCCTTCTCTGTGTCAAGCGAGTATTCAAGGTAATCACCGAACAACTGCTGATCGCGATCTTTGAGAACTACGGGTACATCATTGGGCTGTAGTTGCCGGGCAAAAACGTTGTCTCCACCCGCGGAATCAGTACTGAGCGAGGCCGAGAACGCTTCAATCATGCGAGTCTTAGTGTCCAACTGAATCTGATACGCTTCGAGAGAAACAGTCTCCGATTCGCATTTCGACTGAGAGCGAAGGGTAATAAGGGAATCGCGCAAGCTGTAGGTGATGTGGTCGGCCTGGTAGTTGACAGTGTCTGTGGTAACCTGCACGACTGAATCCTGCTCCGTACGAGTGCTGCTCAGGTAGCTCCCAATTGCGCCGCCGGTTACTTCGACTTCCTGCAACTGCTCGTTGCTGACGTAGAACCGGATTGTGTCTCCCGAGACAGTATTTTCAATCTGTTCTTCTTTGTGTACCGGCGCCGGATTGTACCACGAGTAGGCCTGGTTGTAGCAGGTCACGGTTCGCAAATCGCCAGCGATGAAATCGAGCAGGATGCGCCTGCCGGTCAGGATGGAGCGATCGAAATCGGTTTCCAGTGGATTGATCGGTTCTGAGAACTCGGCCCGCGCAGAATCGATGACATCCACTCTCCTGATAGTCTGGGCGTCGGACGCAACTGTGATAAACCGCCCGGTAATCACTGACTTCTTGCGGCGTATTGACGGGTTATCGAAAAGATCGAGCGTATTCTTCCTGGGATGCATGATGGCGCACCCTGACGACGAAGTGAACTCATCTGACGTGATGCTGACCGTGCCTTCGGCTTCAGCTATTTCACGGGAGGCGTCATACTCTACAAAATCGCCGACAACCTCGATCATCCGGCTGCTGTCAGGGTAATTCAAATATACCGTGGGTCGCTCCTGCATGTAGAAATAACGGCGGTCGCGGTCATAGAAGGCATGAGTTCCCACCGCAAACAGTGAATCCGGGCGCGACCAAAGTTCCACATAGCTTCCTCGCGCCACGGCCTGGCCGGTGAGCAGATTGTACCTGACCGAGTCGGCCGCCAATCGGTACTCGCGGTCGTCAATAATCACTCGTCCCCAGAGTGTGACTTGTTTTCCTTTGGCCCACATAGCCGAATCGCAGTAGATAAGTCCCGACTCAGTTTCAAAAACGACTGAACCGGTCACGTAGGTGGTATCCTGCAGGTGTGAGAATATGAACTCAGTCTCGTCGGCATAAAGCAGATCGAGCTTCCGTGCTTTCTGGCCGCATACATCCGCCGCCAGCACGAGCGTGAACACCAGCAACAAGTATGTCACACCGCGATTATGCATGAGCAAGGACCGACTGGATGATCTCCAGGTAAGCTTCCGGATTCTCGTTCACCGCCCCCCCCAGCTGTGCCACGCGCTCGCTGCCGCCGCCCTTGAGGCCGGACCGCCTGGCGATCTCTCTGGCGAGGTTGCCAGCATGAAGACCCGATGCCAGTGAGGTCGCCAGAACCAGACGACTATCTGCTGCCAGGACCGTCAATCCGCCGATTTCTTCGGCTACCAACGCAGCCAGCTTCGAAGCCATAGCGGGTTCGAGGTCAGTGACCTTTTCGAGTACGAACTTCGCTCGACCAGAGTCGCGCACTTTCCGAGTCAACTCCATGGCGCGGATTGGCAACAGTTCCTTCTGCGTTTCAGCCAGTCGAGCTTTGATCTCTTTGTTCTCAGCGGCGATCTTCTCAACCTTCACAGCCAGATCGGACGGATGGCAAGTAAAAGACCTGGCCAGCGCATCGGTCACCGCGAATCTTGTCCGGTAGTCCGCTACCGCCAGATCGCCGGCAAGGAAATTCAGTAGCGCGCGTCCGCGAATTCGGTCACAGCCCACAATCTTCACCAAACCCACGCCACCGCTGGTCCGGCAATGAGTTCCGCCACAGGCTGAGTAATCGAATTCGCCGATGCGAATGACACGCAACTCTCCCTCGCGCTGCGGCTCCTTTCGGAGAGGCAGCGTGGCGGCCTGACTACTATCAATGAACTTGACTTCAATTTCCACATTATCGGCGACCACCCGATTGGCTGTTTCTTCAAGCGCCGTCAATTGTTCAGAAGAAATCGACTCGGTCTCCAACTCGACTGCTGAATACTCGTCTCCCAGATGGACCGACACGGTGCGAAAACCGTACAGTCGGGCGCACGCCGCCGATATTATGTGCTGTGCGGTGTGACTCTGACAGTTGCGCCGCCGACGCTCTCGGTCAATAATACCTCTCACGGTCAGGCCAACCGGGCCGATTTCCTCGCCTGACAAATGCCAGACCTCATCGGCTTCTTCGATGACTTCATTGACCTTGACGCTGTTGAGTGTGCCGACATCATGACTCTGCCCGCCTGACGTGGGATAGAACGCCGACCTGTCCAGCACGGTGAAGAAGCCGTCGTTGTGGCGTCCGGTCCGGACAATAGTGGCGTCAAACTCCATCAAGTCGGGGTCGGTATAATACAATCGCTCAGTCAAGTTTGCCTTCCCATAGTACTACTGGGCGCACGACAATCTACGATTCTTGTACACTTCGTCGGGTTCCGTGGACTTATGCTTCAAGCCATTGTGTTCTTCAGTGATCCGATTCCTTCCACCCGCACTTCTATTATGTCGCCCGGTTTCATCGGCGCGATTCCGGAAGGCGTACCCGTCGAAATCAAGTCACCCGGAAGCAGGGTCATAACCGATGATATGTAGCTGATCAGGTATGGGATATCGAAGATCATCTGGGCTGTCCGCCCCGATTGCTTTATCTCGCCGTTATGAATTCCCTCAACCAGTACGTCGCGATAGTTAAGTTCAGGGACAATCCACGGTCCGACGGGACAAAACGTATCAAATCCCTTAGCGCGTGACCACTGACCATCCTTCTTCTGAAGATCACGCGCGGTGACGTCGTTCACACAGGTAAACCCAAAAATGTAGCTTTCGGCCTCGCTTACAGGGATGTGTCGTCCTTTCCTGCCAATCACGACACCCAGTTCAGCTTCGTAGTCGACTCGCTCCGATTCCGGGGGATGGACAATCTTGTCGCCCGGGGCAATTATGGACGATGGTGGCTTGAAAAATATCAACGGTTTCTCAGGTGCTGTGTCAGCCGAAAACGACGCCTGCACGTGCGCGTGATAATTCAGCCCGATGCAGACAATCTTGGACGGTTCAACCGGCGCGAGGAGGGCTACCGATGCGAGCGGTACGCTTGCCGATGTCGGCTTGCCACCCGACCAGGGAGCGCCATCCAGTCGGGTAACTATGTCACCCTGCAGGACTCCGTAAGCAGGTGTCGCCTCAGAGGCGGTCGTGAATCTCATGTACTTCTTGTTCATGCCAAAGCCAATCCTGTAAGATAATTGATGATAGAGTTGACGTTTCCTTCCGGATGATACCCTCCCTCCAGAACCGACACCAAACGAGAACTGCAATTTCTGTCGGCGGCTCTTCTCAGGGCTTGTCCGATGTGTCGGTAGCTTTGCCCCGTCAGCATGAAGCCACCGAGGGGGTCGAGTTGGTGGCCGTCGAAACCAGCCGAAACGACGATTAGCTCCGGCTCGAAGCGGTCCAGAATGTCGCTGATTTCACCGTCGAACAACCCGGCCAATTCGGAATCTCCGGTTCCTGCGGGTAAGGGGAAATTCACGGTAAACCCCATGCCAGTGCCTCTCCCGTGTTCGGTCTGTGCCCCTGTCCCCGGATAGAACGGGTACTGGTGAGTGGAGATGAAGAGAACGTCGTTTCGGTCACAAAACGTGTGCTGTGTGCCGTTACCGTGGTGAACGTCAAAATCGACTACAGCCACTCGTCGACACCCATGATGGTCGATAGCATACTGCGCCGCCACCGCAACATGGTTGACCAGGCAGAATCCCATCGCGTGGTCGGATTCGGCGTGATGCCCCGGCGGCCGACCGAGCACGAAAGACACTCTCGGACCAACTCCAAAGCCGGCGTCAACACCGCTCAGCACAGCCCAGGTGACGTCACACGATGCGCCAAACGAAGTAGCGCATAGATAGGTGTCTGGGTCTGGATATCCGACCTCTGCCGAATCGTACTGTTCCAGCCGCTCAATGTACGCAGGATCGTGCACGCGATGCAGAAGATCAACGGGGTAGCGCTTGACGTCCAGTCTGGTCGTAATCTTGTGTATTTCCGGACGTTCCAGCGCTGAAGGCACAAGTGAAAGCCGTTCATACGTCTCCGGATGCCCCGGCGGCGCCGGGTGGGTGTGCTCAGAGAGAATAACCGCCAGACCAATCGACTCCATGTCGGAGAATAAACCCGACTGAGACAAGGCGGTCAACTGAATATCACGGCTTCAGGAGAAATCGCTTAATCATGGGCGTGGTCAACCAACCACTTGAGCGCCGCGAAGTATCCGTCAGTGCCCAGTCCGGAAATCTGCCCCACACAGACCGGCGCCAACACCGACCTATGACGAAACTCCTCACGCGCATAGAGGTTGCTGATGTGCACTTCAATTGTCCTGACGTTCACGGCCGCGATCGCATCGCGAATAGCATAGCTGTAATGGCTGAACGCCCCAGCATTGATTATCAGCCCGAGCGCTGAGGCGGCCGCCATGTGGACGAAATCAATGATCTGCCCCTCGTGATTGGATTGAAAGGCAAGGAGTTCGTGCCCTGCTGCATCCGCAGCTCGGGACAGTCCTTTCTCCAGTTCCGGCAAGGTCAGCTTTCCATAGATTGCAGGTTCGCGCTGCCCCAGCAGATTGAGATTCGGACCATTGACCAGAAGAATCTTAGACATTGCCGCCTCCAACTGACTGATAATGTTCGATAGCATCTTCCAAACTCGCTCGGATTAACGCCCGGTCAACACGCTCCCGAATCACCGGCCGACCGACCCGTTCCAGAAGCACAAACCGCAGAGAAGAAAGCGAACGCTTCTTGTCACACTGCATGGCTTCGATGACTTCTTGTGTGTTTATCCTGCGCCTGGGCAGGCGACACATAAGCGTAGCGACAAGGCTGCGGTAGTTCAGCAATCCGGCGGAACGATATCCGAGTTTCTCTCCCAGCGCGAGAGCGGCATCAATACCGACAATCACGGCTTCACCATGAAGTAACCGTCCATAGCCGAGCGCTCGTTCAATACCGTGGGAAAACGTGTGACCGAAATTGAGCGCGCGACGTGCTCCGATATCTCGTTCATCTCGGCTGACAATCGCCGCCTTGTAGGTGGCGGCAGCGTGTATCAAATTGACCAGTGTCGGGAGATCGTAGAGTTCATCATTGTCGAGATACTGTCCCAACGATTTGACGGCATCCTTGCCCGACAGACCGGCCGCCTTTAATATCTCAGCCAGCCCGGCAACCATCTGGCGTTTCGGAAGGGTCGACAGAAAGGTGACATCACCGCACACAAACGAAGGCTGCCAGAATGCCCCGATCATGTTCTTGCCGCGAGCATGATTGATCCCGGTCTTGCCACCAATCGCAGCATCGGCCATGCTCAAGAGTGAGGTTGGAACCACGCCCCAGTGAACACCGCGCAGAATGCTTGCAGCTGCATATCCCACCAGGTCGCTGGTGACGCCGCCGCCGCACGCCAGAATGAAGTCATCACGATTGACTCCGTGATCGAGCAGGAAGTCATACAGTCCGCAGAGCACGGACTCCGATTTTGCAGTCTCGCCTGAAGGTACCACGAATTCCAATCGACGTTTAGGCAGGACTTTGATTGAAGCAGCGAACCGCTTTCCGTGCAAAGCAAAGACGTTGGCATCAATGAAGACAAAGAGTCGCCCGGTGGATACGTGTATCTTCAATAGTCGATTCAGATGGTTACTAAGGTCGGCGCCAACCAGCACCGGGTAACTCTGATTCCTGGTATGAACCTGTAACTGCTTCACAAAAGACCCATCAGAAGTTGGACAAGCCGTCCGGCTGATTGCGCTACGGATTTGCCGGTTGTAGATAGAATCAAGTCGGCCGTGCGGTAGTTGGCAAGCCGCTTCTTGAATAAGTGCCGTATGCGGCGCATCTTCGCCTGGGTTGGGGTCTCATTCGGACGTGGTTTGACTTCGAGCAATGGACGATTCCCGACATTTCGCAAGCGTCGGTACAGTTCCCGCTGCGAGCAATTCAGGAAAATCGTTACGCCGTTGCATCGAGCTATTCTTCTAATATCGGCGGATTCAAAGGCTCCCCCGCCCAAAGCGATGACCTGAATGCGAGTTGACCCGAGAACTCGTTCTAGTTGCGCCTTCTCTAACCGGCGAAATGCGGCCTCGCCCTTTTTCGCAAAGACCTCGGAGACGCTCTGTCGCGCATATTCCTCAATGACCGCATCCAGGTCGATAAATCGGTATTCCAGCTTGGTCGCCAGAACTCGCCCCAAAGTCGATTTGCCCGACCCGGAAAAACCAATCAGGAATATGTGTCTTCGCGGTTTCATACTGCTCAACTTTGAGGCGTCTCTCGGTTGGGAAATACTCGTTTGTACACGTCTTCATAATCGACTTGCAAGCCGGTCCACAGTTCCATCGACTTGAGAGCCTGAGCCACGAGCATGGAGGAACCATCAAGCGCCTTAACTCCGGCCTTTCTGGCATGGCTGACTACGGTGTTGCCGGCGTTGTAGTTCAGATCGAAATAGAGTCTGACCTTGCTCCAATCGAGACCCGATGGTATCGGATTCGAGTCCGGAAACTGCGGCCCTCCAAGAGGTGTGCAGTTTGCCACAATACGACTTCCCGGCGTACTCTGCTGTGCGTATGCAGATGCGGTAACCGTTTGTATTACAATGTCAAGCGGGGAAGCATTGCAAAAACACTTCAAGTCCGATAACGTTTCGGCATTGCGACCACACAACACAAAGTTCCGAACCCCAAAATCGACGGCAAGTGAGTGTATCACCGCCCGCGCCGCGCCACCTGCGCCGAGAATCAGGGCCTGCTCGCACCCTTCAAACCCAGCTTGTTTCAGGGCGAAAGTGACTCCGTAACAATCAGTGTTGTAACCGTGTAAAGACCCGCCCCGCACTGCCACTGAGTTCACGGCACCCACCGTGTGAACAAGCTTGTCGGCAGAGTCCAGATATTCAATCATCGTCTGTTTGTGCGGTATCGTCACGGAAAAGCCGGTCACCCCGCTCGGAATCAGATTCATCACGGCCCCTTTTAGATGTTCAGGCTGGGCCGGACAGAGATCAAATCGGCCTTCCCTCCCAAGCTGGCGAAATATCGCCACAAAAATGTCAGGAGAGCGTGAGTAGCTTAGGTCTCCTCCAAGCAGCGCGAAATGAAAAGGTTTCATCGGGCAATCTGGCCGAGCAGTTCATAAAAGCCGGGGCAGGACACATCCACCACTTCGGAATCGTCCATGTTCGACGGTCCGACCGCAGCTAATGCGGCGATCGAGAAGGCCATGGCAATTCGATGATCGCCCCACGACTTGAAATCGCCGCCGCTGGGTTCTTTTCGGCCTTCGATAATTAACCCATCTTCCAGCACACCACACGGCACGCCCATCGCTTGAAGGTTGTACGCAATGGCTTCGAGCCGGTCCGATTCCTTCACTCGTAGTTCGGCAGCGTTCCGAATAATCGTCTCCCCTTGTGAGAAAGCGGCCAGGACGGCCACAATCGGTATTTCGTCAATCAGAGCAACAGTGGTTTCGCCCGCCACCTTGCGACCTTTCAGTTCGCCCCCCGTAACAGTGACATCGCCTCGAGCCTCGCCACATACTACTGATCTGTTGGCGATGTCAACCCGACATCCGATGGCTCTTAGATGTTCCAGAAAAGCGGTGCGAGTGGTATTCAAACCTACCTGTTCGGCCGTAATCGTTCCTCGGTGCAGAGCCGCAGCGGCGAAGAAAAACGCTGCCGTTGACAGGTCGCCGGGGATATCAATCTCCCCGCCTGCAATTTTGCTGCGGGAACCGAGCCGAATTTCCTTGCGGAACGGCTCCGGCATAATGCGACGTTTCTTGCGCGGGTCCACCGGGTCGGGTTGCAGCACCGGACTGACCTCACGACATACAATAGTGGCTCCAAGATGAGCCATCATCAGTTCAGTGTGATCTCGCGTGATGGTATCCTCGCGTAGAGTCACCGAACAACCGGACGCAAGCGCGGCGAGCAACAGTGCGGATTTGACCTGCGCCGAAGCCACCGGCAGGCGGTACTCGAAAGGAAGCAACTTCTGACCCTGCACCATCAAAGGGAGATGGCCATCAGTGGCAGTAGCTTCCGCCCCCATGTCGCAGAGCGGCTCGACCACGCGATTCATCGGACGTTTGGAAAGTGATTCGTCGCCGGTCAAGATTACGCGCTGATCGGTGCCGGCAATCAATCCGGCCAGGAGTCGAGTTGTAGTCCCGGAATTGCCACAGTCAATGATAGTGTCGTGTGGAATCTGGATTCTCGTCGGTGGAGTCAGAATAAGGCAGCCGTCTTCCTCTTCGATGTTGACACCCAGGGCACGGGCGGCGTTCAAAGACGTCCGGCAATCGGCGTTTTCCGGATAGTTCCTCACCCGCAAAGAACCGCCAGCAAGAATCGACAGAATCGCTGCCCGATGGGCAATCGATTTGTCTCCGGGGACACGGATTCGGCCATTTATCTTTCGGACCGGCTTGAGATCGCGCTTCAATAGTACACCTTATCAAGCGCCGGGGCCAACCGACGAAGTTGTTTCACCAGCTCACGAAACATATCCAGGGTGATCGACTGAGCGCCATCAGAGAGGGCCGCTTCCGGCTGATGATGCACCTCGACCATGAGGCCATCGGCGCCGGCCGCCATCGATGCCCGTGACAGCGGGAGCACTTTTTCACGCCGACCGGTGCCATGACTCGGGTCGGCAATGATCGGCAAATGACTGCTGCTCTTAATAAACGGTATGGCCGACAGGTCCAGAGTATTACGACTGTGGTTGGCAAGCGTGCGAACTCCGCGCTCGCACAGAATAACGTTGGGATTGTTTTCTGATAGAATGTACTCGGCAGACAGGAGCAGTTCATCCAGCGTGGCCGCCTGGCCGCGCTTGAGGAGGATCGGCTTTCCGGTCTGACCGGCTTTTCTCAACAGTGAGTAGTTCTGCATGTTGCGAGCGCCGATTTGAATGATGTCTGTGTACTGGGCGACCAGTTCGATCGTGTCAGTGTCGACAGCTTCAGTGACGATCTTTAGTCCAAACTGCTCTCTGACCCTTGCCAGAATCTCAAGTCCCTTCTCGCCCAATCCCTGAAAAGTGTGCGGAGAACTGCGAGGCTTGTAAGCGCCGCCCCGGAAAATCCTGACACCCGATTCGACAACCGCCTCAGCTATCTTCAAACACTGTTCTTCGCTTTCTACGGAGCAAGGTCCCGCCATGAGAGCAAACTCTTTGCCTCCTACCCTCACCCCGCCGACGTCAACGACTGTGTCATCAGGATGGTATTCGCGACTCGCCAACTGATAGGGGCGCGTGACGTGAATGACTTCTTGTACTCCGGGCAGATTGGCGATCCGGTCCGAGTCAACCTGACGTTTGTTACCGGTGACACCTATCGCTGCGCGCTGCGCGCCAAACATCGGATGGGCCTCTAATCCCATCTTTTCGATCTCCTGGCAGACCCGCGCCACCAGGTCAGATGTAGCTGTGGGGGTCATCACTATCAGCATGACATTCCTCCGGAGTTTAATACCGCCTTCATGTACTACATCGCCTCCGGCGCTTGGATTCCGAGAAGATAAAGCCCCTGGTTGAGCACCGTCTGAACCGCTTTGGCCAGCGTCACGCGAGCCTGAGTAAGGGCTGCATTGTCGGAGATTATCTTATCAATTCGTCCGTGTTCATCTTTCCGCTGGTAGACTTTGTTAAACGCTGAAGCGATCTTCAGAAGATGGCTTGAAATGAAATACGGCTCGTATTGTTCGGCGGAATCGACGATCACTTGCGGAAAATCAGTCAGCAACTCTACCACGCGCTGCTCTTCCGGGTGGTCAAGCATACCAAAGTTCACTTCACCTGTTACTTCGCCAACGTATCTTCGCAGCACCGAGCAGAGTCGGGCGTGGGTGTACTGAAGATACGGGCCGGTCTCGCCGTCGAAATTGAGAACCTCGGCCCAGCGAAAATCGATGTCACGTTGTCGCCGCATGGACAGTTGCGAGAATATCACCGCGCCGACCCCGACCATGTGCGCGATTCGCTCAGGTTTGTCCA
>Ga0315276_10000080_pt1 | contig 72434 bp, 61 predicted proteins | sample YL17G05_0_MG_FD_204542 | JGI IMG/M metagenome (GOLD analysis project Ga0315276, IMG submission 204542) | Sediment microbial communities from Yellowstone Lake, YNP, Wyoming, USA - YL17G05_0 | ecosystem: Environmental > Aquatic > Freshwater > Lake > Sediment | place: USA: Wyoming | collected...
GCACATAGTCTCCCTGATAGGCGTTCGGCGGAAACGACAGCGGCGTCCCGGCGATTTCGAGATACCGCAGCCATGCGGACAGGGCCAGGATATCCATTTGCCTGCCCGCGTCGTTGACGTAATACTCGCGCGCCACGCAGAACCCGGCGGCTTCGAGCAGAGTGGAAATGCTCGCCCCGTAGGCCGCGCCACGTCCGTGTCCTATGTGCAACGGCCCGGTCGGGTTGGCCGAAACAAACTCGACCTGCACCTTGCGTCCGAGTCCCAGATTGACGCAACCGAAAGCACGCCCGGTTTCCAGCACCGCACGCACGACCCGCTGTTTTGCTGCGGGCTTCAAATACAGATTGACGAACCCGGCGCCGGCGACCTCGGCCTTGTCCAGAAGAGGTGACGCCGGCAGCGCCGCCACGAGTGCGTGCGCGATTTCCCGCGGATTGCGCTGCATCGGTTTGGCCAGTTGCATCGCCAGACTGGAAGCGAAGTCTCCATGCTGCAAAGACTTGGGGCGCTCGAGCACCACGGCAACAGCGCCGCCACCGGGTGCGACAACCTGGAGAGCCGAATGCAGCAAATCGGTGAGATGGGAACGCAGGTCTGACGTGGTGTTGCCCATTGCGCGCTACGTCGAATAGAAGCTGCGATTATACTGGCTTGGCCGCGGCGGCCTGTCACGGTCTTGGCCGCGGCGGCCTGTCACAGCTCTATCGGATCGACGTCGAGCGACCAGCGCACCCGCGTGGCCTTCCTTGCCACCAGCAGGGGACGCCATTCGGAAAGAAAGCGCTGCAATTTCGAACGCGACGCGCACTGCGCCAGCAGATGCCCGCGATGATGGCCCGCTATTTTTGAGACGCTCGCCGGCACCGGATCGTATAGCGTGACGGCTTCGCGCCCGATGCCCGCGTGGCTCGCCGCGTAGTTGAGGAAATCCATCAACATTGATTCGCTCTGCGATTCGGCACGCAAGAGCGCCTGATACACAAACGGCGGGAACACGGCGCGCCGCCGCTCGTCGAGTAATTCTTCGGCAAAGCTGCGGTAGTCCTGGCGCACCAGTGCCTGATACAGGGGATGCTCGGGAAATTGCGTTTGGACGAGCACCTCGCCGGGCAGATCGGCCCGCCCGGCCCGACCTGCAACCTGCATGAGCTGCTGGAACAATTTTTCGCCCGCGCGAAAATCCGTGGAGAACAACGCACTGTCCGAATTAACCACGACAACGAGTGTCAGCTTCGGAAAATCATGCCCTTTGGCCAGCATCTGGGTACCAACCAGGATGTCCACGCGTTCCCGGCGAATAGCGTCCTGCATTGCGTGCCAGGCATGCTTTCGCCGGGTGCTGTCGCGATCGATGCGCAGGATGCGCGCGTCGGGAAACTGCTCCCCCAATAACTGTTCCAGGCGTTGGGTACCGTGTCCCAGACCCTTTAAATCCTGGTTACCGCAGGACGGACAGGCGCGCGGCAACTGCTCCTCGTGTCCGCAATAATGGCAGCGCAGAACGGCATCGCGAAGATGCCAGACCAGGCGCGCGCTGCAGCGGCTGCAGCCGGCGCTCCAGCCGCAGGCGATGCAGACCAGCGCGGGGGAAAACCCGCGTCGATTCAGGAACACCAGGCTTTGCTCGCTGCGAGTCTGGCGGGCGCGGAGCGCGCGCAGCACTTCATCGGAAATGCTCTGCGCTTTCGCCATGCCACGGATGTCGACCAACTTGATCGACGCTCTGGTCGCCGCGGGGCGCCGGCTGAGGTGCAAATGGCCGAAGCGCTTGCCGCGCGCGTTATAGTAGGTCTCCAGCGACGGCGTCGCCGAGCCGAGCACGACCGGCACCTGCCGTTGCCGTGCCACGAAGATCGCGAGATCTCGCGCCGAATAGCGCAGAGCGTCCTGTTGTTTGAATGACGCGTCCTGCTCTTCGTCAACGATGATCAGTCCGAGTTGCGGAAGCGGGGTGAAGATCGACAGGCGCGTGCCGATCACGACCCGGGCCTCGCCAGCGTGCGCGGCGAGCCAATTTGCACAGCGCTCGCCTTGCGCCAGATGGCTATGCAAACCGACCAGCCGCAACGTGGGAAACCGATCGCGAAATCGTTCTTCCAGTTGCGGCGTCAGATTGATCTCCGGGACCATCAGCAGCGTCTGCAGGCCGCGCGACGCGGCCTGCTCGATCAGTCGGAAGTAGACCTCTGTCTTGCCGCTGCCGGTAATGCCTTCCAGCAGCCATGGCGAATAGGAGCCCAGCCGGGTAGCGATGGAGTCGACCGCGGCGCGCTGCTCGTCGGTAAGTTCATGCTGCGCGGTTGCCGTGAAATCAGGTTTTGCATCAGGAGGGGTTCCGGCCTGCTTTTCAACCCATCCCTCCCGCACCCACGACTCCACCAGTTCCATGGCCCGCGCAGATATCCCCAACAGATCCGGGCGGCGCAGCGCGAGCCCGCAGCGCAAAGCTTCGAGGAGTCGACGCTTGACCTTGGCTCGTGCCGGAAACTGATCCCGACTCAACTCCTGTCCGGCAGCCGTGAGCACATACTGCCATTGCGGTTCAGGAGCAACGTAGCGAACGCGCCGTAGGGCAGCAGGCAAGCCGACGAACACGGTTTGCCCGATCGGATAGTGGTAGTACTCGCTGGAAAATCGAATCAAGGCAAGCGTGTCGGACGGCAGGGGCTCCACCGGCAGGATGCTTTCGATGCTGCGAAGACGAGCATCGTCGATGTCCGTGTGCTCGGCGACATCAAGTACCATTCCGACTTGGCGCCGCCTGCCGAATGGAACAACAACCAGTTGTCCGACTACCGGTCCCGGGCCGGTGAACCGATAGTCGAACAACAAATTTACCGGGCAATCGAGCGCGACTCTTGCGATGGCCATGATCTGGTGGCGGGCACTACGGGGCGCCTGCGGAAACCCGTATCGTTTATCTAACTGACTTTCGGAAAAGGGCTTTTTTTGCGACGCTGAGCGACTGTGGATAATTCTGTTGATGAAACTATCCGGTTGCCCTCTGTGAAATCGGTCTGAAACCCAGAAGGGGCGCGGGATTGAGCATGTCAACATCAATTAAAATCATAAAGTCAATAGCTTACAAAGGCCTCCCTCGGAAAGGCGCATGCTTGCTGGGTCTTGGCGCGTTGCCGCCCCGAATTGTGCATAAACACTGGGGTTTCGAGCGCCGGCGGGTGTAAACCACTCAGTGGAATTGCCGACTTTGGGAGTGTACCGCGTCCACCAACGCTGCCAGATTCTCAGGCGGCGTGAACTGGGAGATACCGTGCCCCAGATTGAAAACATGACCACTCCCGTACCCGTAAGCCGCCAGAATCTTGCCGGCCTCCCGGCGGATAACTTCCGGCGATGCCAACAGCGCTGCCGGGTCGAGATTTCCCTGCAATGCCACACGATCGCCTACGCGCGCGCGTGCCTGTCCAATATCGACGGTCCAGTCGAGACCCAGGGCATCGGCTCCGCATTGCGCAAGACTCTCCAGCCATAACCCGCCACCTTTGGTGAAGACGATGCGGGGAATTTTCTGCCCCTCCCGTTCGCGTCGCAATTGGGCGCAAACGCGCTGGATATAACGCAGGGAAAATTCGTGAAATGCTTCGCCCGCGAGCATGCCCCCCCACGTATCGAAAATCATCACGGCCTGGACACCCGCTTCAATCTGCGCATTGAGATAGTCCGTAACCGCACGCGCGTTGACTTCCAGGAGGTGATGCATCAGTTCAGGGCGCTCATAGAGCATCTTCCGGGTTTCGTGAAAATCGCTGCCGCCGCGTCCTTCGATCATGTAACACGCCAGCGTGAACGGGCTGCCGGAGAAACCGAGCAACGGTATACCACCGGCCAACGCCTTGCGGATCTGGGCAACCGCGTCCAGCACGTAGCGCAACTGCGTAGCCGGATCGGGCGCAATCAACTTGCGGATGTCGCGCTCATCGCGTAACGGATGCTGGAAGCGTGGGCCCTCGCCCTCGGCAAAATAAAGTCCCAGCCCCATCGCATCGGGAATGGTCAGAATATCGGAAAACAGGATCGCAGCATCGAGCGGGAAACGCGCGAGCGGCTGCAGCGTAACCTCGGTGGCGAAGTCCGGGCTCTTGCAAAGATCGAGGAAGCTTCCAGCGCGAGCGCGCGTCTGGTTGTATTCCGGAAGATAGCGGCCGGCCTGCCGCATGATCCAGACCGGTGTGTACGGCGTCTGCTCGCGCAGCAGCGCGCGGATGAATATATCGTTCTTGAGCTTTGACATCCACCTCACCCCGTCCCTTTCCCCCGCAAGCGGCGCAGAGGGTGATGAAACTGCGTCAATCAAGTTATCGGCACCAACCCACTCGGCTGCCTTTCCACTGAGTGGAGAGACGCCACGGCGCGTGCGCCGCGAATTGCGGCCATGAACCTGTCGCGGCGTCTCTTCCCTCATCCCCGGCCCGGGCGGGGACGTTCATGGGCAGGGCAGGGTGTGAGGTAGGTCTTTCAGCGCGGCAAGTCGGAAGTTCCCATAAGGAATTCATCTACGGCGCGGGCGCACTGGCGGCCTTCGCGAATCGCCCAGACGATAAGCGACTGTCCGCGGCGAACGTCACCGGCGGCGAATACTTTCGGCACGCTGGTCGTGTAGCAACCCGCGCCATCGGTCGTCGCTCTGGCGTTGCCGCGCGAATCCTTCGCTATGCCGAACGCGTCGAGCATCGAACCATACGGGCCGACGAAACCCATCGCGAGCAGCACAAGATCGGCCGGCAGCTCGAACTGCGAGCCCGGCACCTCGTTCATTTTGCCGTCCTGCCATTTCAGCCGCACGGCTCTGAGCGCTTTGAGCTTGCCGTTTTCCCCCAGGAACTCCTTCGTGGCGACCGCCCAGTCACGTGCCACGCCTTCCTCGTGCGACGAGGAGGTGCGAAGTCGCACCGGCCAGTACGGCCATACCAGGTTGCGCTCCGGATCAGGCGGCATCGGCAGCAGTTCGAACTGCGTGATCGATTTCGCGCTGTGGCGGTTGGAGGTGCCAACGCAGTCCGAGCCGGTGTCGCCGCCGCCAATGATCACCACGTGCTTGCCCGAAGCCCACAGGTCTTGCACGCCGGGGTCGCCGGCAACGCGGCGATTCTGCAGCGGCAGGAAGTCCATCGCGAAGTCGATGCCCTCGAGTTCGCGTCCAGGAACCGGCAGGTCGCGCGACCGCTCTGCGCCGCCGGCTACCACCACCGCGCCGAACTCCGCAATCAGCTTGTTCGCATCGACGCGCGTCGCCTGGATGTTGCCGGCGCCGACCGGCACATCGCCTACCACGTGGTTCACGCGGAATTCGACGCCCTCGGCGGTGAGCTGCTCGAGGCGCCGGTCGATGATCCACTTCTCAAGCTTGAAATCCGGTATGCCGTAGCGCAGCAACCCGCCGATGCGGTCGTTCTTCTCGAATACGACCACGTCGTGCCCGGCGCGAGCGAGCTGCTGCGCACAGGCGAGGCCGGCCGGGCCGGAGCCTATGACCGCCGCGCGTTTGCCGGTCTTGCGCTGCGCCGGCCGCGGCTCGACCCATCCTTGATCCCACGCCCTATCGATGATCGCGTGCTCGATCGACTTGATCCCCACCGCGTCGTCGTTGATGCGCAGCACGCAGGCTTCTTCGCACGGCGCCGGGCACACACGGCCGGTGAACTCGGGGAAGTTGTTGGTCGAATGCAGCGTTTCGATCGCCGCCTTCCAGTCCTGCTGGTAAACCAGGTCGTTGAAGTCCGGGATGATGTTGTTGACCGGGCAGCCGCTGATGCAGAACGGGACGCCGCAATCCATGCAGCGCGCGCCCTGGACCTTCGCGTCCTCGTCGGACAGACGCGGGATGAACTCCCGATAGTGCTGCTTGCGATGCTCCGGCGGCTCATAAGTCTCGTCCAGCCGCTCGAACTCCAGAAATCCGGTGATTTTTCCCATATCGATTTGAATGTCCCAGGCGCAGACGCTCTCCCGCGCAGCGGTCCACGGGCCGCCGCGTGCGTTTTTTGCGCGGTTTATGCGGCGGACTTCCTTCCCGCGGCGGCAATCTCGCCGAGCGCGCGCTTGTACTCCTTCGGGAAGATCTTCACGAAGCGCGGCCGATACTCGGCCCATTTGTCGAGGATCTCCTGCGCGCGGCGGCTGCCGGTGGTGCGCGCATGCTTCGCGATCATGCCCTTGAGGATCGCCTCGTCTGCAAAGCCGAGGTGCCAGAGGTCGCGCGACACCTTCGCTTGCTGCTCGGTCTCCGACAGCAGCGGCTCGAGCTCGACCATCGCGGTGTTCGCGCGCCTGGCAAACTGGCCGTCGACATCGAAAACGTAAGCGATGCCGCCCGACATGCCGGCGCCGAAATTGCGCCCGGTCACGCCGAGCACCGCCACCGTGCCGCCGGTCATGTATTCGCAGCCGTGGTCACCGACGCCCTCCGCCACTGCGTGGGCGCCCGAATTGCGAACCGCGAAGCGCTCCCCGGCGACGCCGCGGAAGTAGGCTTCTCCCGCAATCGCGCCATACAGCACCACATTGCCGGTGATGATGTTCTCGCTCGGCTCGCCGCGGAACTTGGGCGAGGGCTGCACCGAAATGCAACCGCCCGAAAGTCCCTTGCCGCAGTAGTCGTTGGTGTCGCCGATCAGATCCAGGGTGACGCCCTTCGCCAGGAACGCGCCGAAGCTTTGCCCGGCGGAGCCCGCGAAGCGGATGTGTATGGTGTCGTCCGGCAAGCCGTCGTGGCCGTAGCGCCTGGCGATCTCGCCCGAGAGCATGGTGCCGGCGGTGCGGTTAATGTTGCGGATGGGCATCTCGATGGTGACCTTCTCGCCGCGTTCCAGCGCCGGCTTCGCCAGCTCGATCAAGCGGTGATCCAGGGCTTTGTCCAAGCCGTGATCCTGCTTCTCGCACTGGTGGCGCGCGACATCGGCCGGCATCTGCGGCATGCAGAAGATCTTCGAGAAGTCGAGCCCCCTCGCCTTCCAGTGCTCGATGCCCTTCCTCGTTTCCAGCAGGTCCGTGCGGCTGATGAGATCATTGAATTTCCGCATGCCGAGCTTCGCCATCAGCTCGCGCGCCTCCTCGGCGACGAAGAAGAAGTAATTGATCACGTGCTCCGGCTTGCCTTCGAACTTCCGGCGCAGCTTCGGATCCTGCGTCGCGACCCCCACCGGACAGGTGTTGAGGTGGCATTTGCGCATCATGATGCAGCCCTCGACCACCAGTGGCGCGGTGGAGAAGCCGAATTCGTCCGCTCCGAGCATGGCGCCGATCACCACATCGCGGCCAGTCTTCAACTGGCCGTCCACTTGGACCGCGATGCGGCCGCGCAGGCGATTGAGCACCAACGTCTGCTGGGTCTCCGCGAGTCCGAGCTCCCACGGGGTGCCCGCGTGCATGATCGACGACCACGGGGAGGCGCCGGTGCCACCGTCGTGGCCGGAGATCGTGACGTGATCGGACTTGGCCTTGGACACGCCCGCGGCGATGGTGCCGACACCCACTTCGGATACGAGTTTTACGCTGATCGCAGCATCGGGGTTGGCGTTTTTCAGGTCGTGGATGAGTTGCGCGATGTCTTCGATGGAATAGATGTCGTGGTGCGGCGGCGGCGAGATCAGTTCAACTCCGGGCGTCGCGTAGCGCAGCTCGGCGATGTACGCGGACACTTTGCGGCCAGGCAGCTGCCCGCCCTCGCCGGGTTTCGCCCCCTGTGCGATCTTGATCTGGAGCATCTCGGCGGACACCAGATACTCCGCAGTGACGCCAAAGCGACCAGAGGCAACCTGTTTGATCTTCGACTTGAGGGAGTCCCCCGCGACCAACGGTAGGTCGACTTCCACGCGCTCGCGGCCGAGCCGCGACATCAGGCTCTCGCCGGCTTTCACCGGCGCGTAGCGCCGGTAGTCCTCGCCCCCTTCGCCGGTGTTGGATTTGCCGCCGATGCGGTTCATGGCGATGGCAAGCGTGGTGTGCGCCTCCGTGGAAATCGAGCCCAGCGACATGGCGCCGGTGGCGAAGCGCTTGACGATCTCCGCCGCGGATTCCACCTCCTCGATCGGCACCGGCGCGCACTGGTCGAACTTGAACTCGAACAGCCCGCGGAACGTCATCTGACGCTTCGACTGGTCGTTGATGATCTGCGCGTATTCCTTGTAGGTCGCGTAGGTGTTGCTGCGCGTGGACTGCTGGAGCTTTGCGATCGCGTCCGGCGTCCACATGTGCTCTTCGCCGCGCACGCGCCAGGCGTACTCGCCCCCGGCGTCGAGCGCGGATTTGAGTACCGGGTCGTCATCGTCAAATGCCGCCTTGTGGATGCGGATCGCTTCTTCCGCGACCTCGAACACGCGGATGCCCTCGACCGAGGAGGTGGTGCCGGTGAAATACTTGTCCACCAGCGACCGGGCCAGCCCCAGCGCCTCAAAAATCTGCGCGCCGGTATACGACATGTAGGTCGAGATGCCCATCTTGGACATTACCTTCTTCAGGCCCTTGCCGATCGCCTTGACGAAACTCTTGATCGCCTTCTTGCCGTCCACTCCCGGTCCAAAATGGCCGCGCCCGGCAAGGTCGAGAAGCGTTTCCAGGGCGAGGTAGGGGTGCACCGCCTCGGCGCCGTAGCCGGCGAGCAGCGCAAAGTGATGCACTTCCCTCGCCGATCCCGTCTCCACGACCAGGCCGGTACTGGTGCGCAGGCCCTTGTTGACGAGATGCTGGTGAATCGCCGAGAGCGCAAGCAGCGCCGGGATGGCTACCCGATCACGGTCGAGGCTGCGGTCCGAAATGATGAGGACGGAATAACCCGCGCGCCCCGCGTCCTCGGCCTGCGCACAAAGGGATGCCAGGCGCGCCTCGATCGCCTCTTTGCCCCAGGCGAGAGGGTACGTGGTGTCGAGCTCGAACGACTTGAATTTGCCGTCGGTGTAACGGTCGATGTGCCGGATCTTCTCCATTTCGAAGAAGTCGAGCACCGGCTGGCTGATCTCCAGCCGCAGCGGCGGGTTCAGTTCGTCGATTCCGAGCAGGTTGGGCTTGGGTCCGATGAAGGAGACGAGCGAGGTCACGAGTTCCTCGCGGATCGGGTCGATCGGCGGGTTGGTGACCTGGGCGAACAACTGCTTGAAATAGTGGTAGAGCGTCTTGTTCTTGTGAGACAGCACCGCGAGCGGCAAGTCGTTGCCCATGGAGCCGATCGGTTCCTCGCCGTTCACCGCCATCGGCGTCATGAGGAGCTTGATGTCTTCCTGTGTATAGGCGAACGCCTGCTGGCGGTCGAGCAGCGACACGGCAGAGCGCTCCGGCTGCGGCTTGTCACTCTCCACCTCGTCGAGCTTCACGCGGATGCGCTCGATCCACTCGGCGTAGGGCTTGGCGGCGGCAAGCGTGTCCTTTAGTTCCTTGTCGTCGATGATGCGGCCCTTCTCCAGGTCCACCAGGAACATCTTGCCGGGCTGCAGGCGCCACTTTTTGATGATTTTCTCTTCCGGCACCGGCAGCACGCCGGTCTCCGAAGCCATCACCACCATGTCGTCGCTGGTCACCAGGTAACGCGCCGGCCGCAGCCCGTTGCGGTCGAGCGTGGCGCCGATCTGGCGGCCGTCGGTAAACGCCACCGCCGCCGGACCATCCCAGGGCTCCATCATCGGCGCGTGGTATTCATAGAACGCGCGCCGGCTCGGATCCATCAACGCGTGGTTTTCCCACGCCTCGGGAATCAGCATCATCATCGCGTGCGCCAGCGAGTACCCACTCATGGTCAACAGTTCCAGCGCATTGTCGAACGAGGCGGAGTCGGACTGCCCGTCGTAAATCAACGGCCAGACCTTGTCGAGATCTCTGCCCAGGATCGGGCTGAAGATCGCGCCCTGGCGGGCGCGAAGCCAATTGACGTTACCGCGCAATGTGTTGATCTCGCCATTGTGCGCGATCATGCGGAACGGATGCGCCAGGTCCCAGGTCGGGAAGGTGTTGGTCGAAAACCGCTGGTGTACCAGCGCCAGCGCCGATGTCACCCTGGGATCGGAAAGATCCTTGTAGTAACTGCCGACCTGTCCTGCCAGCAGCATTCCCTTGTAAACCAGTGTGCGCGCCGACATCGAGGGCACATAGAATTCCTTGCTGTGCTCCAGCTTGAGCGCCTGGATGGCGTGCCCGGAAACTTTGCGGATGATGTAAAGCTTGCGCTCCAGTGCGTCCGTAACGGTCACGCCTGCACCACGGCCGATGAAGACCTGCCTGATGACCGGCTCGATCTTCTTAACCGATTCGCCGAGACCGGCATTGTCGCGGGGCACCTCGCGCCAGCCGAGCAGCACCTGGCCTTCATCCTTGATCGCGCGCTCGATCTCGTACTCGCAGGCCAGTCGCGAAGCCGGCTCCTGCGGCAGGAACACCATGCCGACGCCGTATTCACCGAGCGGCGGCAACTTGACACCCCTGCCCGCCATTTCCTCGCGGAAGAACGGGTCGGGAATCTGGATCAGGATCCCGGCGCCGTCTCCGGCCAGCGGATCCGCACCCACCGCTCCGCGGTGGGTCAGGTTCTTGAGGATCTGCAGGCCCTGCTCGATGATGAGATGGCTCTTGACACCCTTGATGTTCGCAATGAACCCTACGCCACAGGCATCGTGTTCGTTGGCCGGGTCATAGAGACCCTGCCTTGCGGGTAAAGAAGGATGAGCCATGTCGTCTTGCCTCAAAGCCGTATCGGTAGTGGATGCCCGCCCCCTTGGTCGCCTGGACCATCGAAAACTCGGGGCGGCCTGGAATGGTACCGCGATTGCCCGCGTCCTTTCAATAAACGGCGGCTGGCAAGCGCGGTTCGTCCCGCCAAAGCGGGACTGCTTCTTGCCGACGCAAAGCCCGCAAGCGGACCGTCCACAGGCGGCTTCTCGAACAAGAATCACGGGCATGTCGGAAGCTGGATCGGCTGATTGCACCGCGAATCCGCCGCGACGGCCGCATCTGCTGCCGCGCGACCGGCCGGACAAGCCAAAAATCAGGTTTCCTGTACGTCAAACAGTCTGCGGTGCTCGCGGATCGCGTAGCGGTCGGTCATTCCCGCTACATAGTCTGCAATCGCCCTGGCCCGGTCGGTTTCGGCGCGCACCTGGAATTCCGGGGGCAGCAGGCGCGCATCGCTCAGGAAAGCCCGAAACAGGTCGGTGACGATACGTTTGGCCTTGTTGCTCATGCGTGCTACCCGATAATGCTGGTACAGGTGCTTGTGCAGGAATTTCTTGAGTTCCTGCTGCTCCTCCTGAATTGCGCTGCTGAACGCAATCAGCGGCGGCGCATCGCGCACATCGTCGATTCGGCCCGGTCGGTGTCGCGCAATCAATGTCCGGCTCTGCTCGGTCAGATCGGAAACCAGCGTATTGATCATGCGCCTCACCGTTTCATGAATCAGACGGCGGTCGAGAAGAGCCGGATACTGCGTTGTCACACTGTCGAGATGGCGCGAGAAAATGCGTACGCACGACAACTGCTCGATCGTGATCAACCCCGAGCGCAATCCGTCGTCGACATCATGATTGTTGTAGGCGACTTCGTCGGCCAGGTTGGCGATCTGCGCCTCCAGTGAGGGGCGCCGCTTGCTGATGAAGCGCTCGCCGATTTCGCCCAGCTTGTGCGCGTTCTTGACGGAGCAATGCTTCAGAATGCCCTCGCGGGTCTCGAAACACAGATTCAGGCCGTCGAAAGCGGCATAGCGCTGTTCCAGCACATCGACGACCCGCAACGACTGCAGATTGTGCTCGAAGCCATCGTGATCCTTCATGCAGTCGTCGAGCGCATCCTGGCCGGCATGGCCGAAGGGCGTATGCCCGAGATCGTGTGCCAGGGATACGGCCTCCACCAGGTCTTCGTTGAGCCCGAGACTACGAGCCACGGATCGTCCGATCTGGGCGACTTCAATGCTGTGGGTCAGGCGGGTGCGAAACAGATCGCCTTCGTGATTGACAAATACCTGGGTCTTGTATTCGAGACGGCGAAAAGCGCTTGAGTGGACGATTCGGTCACGATCCCTCTGGAATTCGGTGCGACCGACGGGGGGTGCCTCGGCAAGCTGTCTGCCGCGCGAGGTCGCGGGATGGGCCGCGTACGCCTCCAGTTCATGCATGCGCCACGGCTCCGTCGAGGACTGCGCGTAAATCCAGAGAATTGAAATCCGATGTCAGGAAAGCGTTACCCAGAGACTTGAGCAGCACCAGGCGAAGCCTGCCGTTGTCGACTTTCTTGTCATGGCCCATGAGTTCGAGGTAACGGTCCCGACCCAGTGACGGCGGCTCTATCGGCAGACCGGCACGGACAAACAGGCGCGCGATACGTTCCACATCATTGGCGCTCAGCAAACCCATGCGCTCCGAGAGACGTGCCGCCAGAACGGTTCCAGCCGCCACAGCCTCCCCATGCAACCAGGTGCCGAACCCCAGGCCGGCCTCGATCGCGTGCCCAAAGGTGTGGCCGAGATTGAGCAGCGCACGCTCGCCGGATTCGCGCTCGTCTGCGCCGACCACTGCCGCCTTGTTCTCGCATGAACGCGTAACGGCATAGGCGAGCGCGGCCGGGTCTCGCATGTTCAAATCGTCCATATTGGCTTCCAGCCACTCGAGAAACGGCAGATCCATGATCAATCCATACTTGATCACTTCGGCCAATCCCGCGGCAAGTTCGCGGGCCGGCAGCGTATCGAGCATCGCGGTGTCCGCAAGGACCATGCGCGGCTGGTAGAACGCACCGATCATGTTCTTGCCGAGCGGATGATTGATCGCGGTCTTGCCGCCGACGGACGAGTCCACTTGCGCAAGCAGTGTCGTTGGCACCTGAATGAAAGGCACCCCGCGCTGATAACTGGCGGCGGCAAACCCGGCAAGATCGCCTACCACTCCTCCACCCAGAGCAATGATCGTGGACTTGCGCTCACAGCGGTTCGACAACAACGCATCGAAAATTGAATTCAACGTTTGCCAGTTCTTGTGCTCCTCGCCGTCCGGCAACACGACCGGGAGGACTTCGACGCCCGCGCTGCGCAGCCCTGCGCTGAAGCGCTCGAGATAGAGCGATGCGACCGTGGTGTTGGTGACCACGGCTACCTTGTATTGTGGCAAGTGCGGCAGGAACAGCTCGGCATGCGTGAGCAGCCCTTTGCCGATATGAATCGGGTAGGCCCGCTCTGCGAGGCCGACGGTTACGGTTCGCATCGCGGCTGATCGTGCAAGGCGGGTTGATCGCCGCGGGATTCGAGTACCTGATGCAGCCGATTGACGAGCGTGGCGAGACTCTGGGTGCCCGTATCGATCGTCACGTGCGCGACTTCACGGTACAGCGGATCGCGCATTGCATAGAGCTCATCGAGCCGTGCCCGAGGATCCGCGGTTTGCAAGAGCGGGCGGTTCTTGTCATGCCGCGTGCGATTGAGCAGGTCCTTGACGCTGGCCCTGAGGTAGACGACTGTGCCCCTGGTGCGAAGCCTGTCGCGATTCTCCGGTGACAGCACGGCGCCGCCGCCGGTAGCGAGCACGACGTCGTCGAGCGCAGTCAGTTCATCGAGCACGCCAGACTCACGATGGCGAAAACCCGGCTCGCCCTCGATTTCGAATATGACGGGGATCTTCACCCCGGTCCGTTCTTCGATCACGCGGTCCGAGTCATAGAAGATCTTGTTCAAGCGCTTGGCCAGGAGGCGGCCAACGGAGGTCTTGCCTGCGCCCATCATACCGACCAGGAAGATACTTCCCGGAACGGGCAAATCGAGCTGCTCGGAAGTTGGGAGGATTGCCTTGTTCATGCAATCATTTTAGCGAAACCGCGGCTGCAGGGCGGCAAAGCGCCAAAAAAACGGCCGTCGTTTGCGGCAGCCAGCGGCAATCCAAGGGTCTAGCGGACGATCAGGGTATCCTTGATGACCCGTGGTGTGACGAAAATGAGCAATTCACGCTTGTCGTCGCGTTTCAATTCCTGGCGGAAGAAGAAGCCCAGAATGGGAATGTCGCCGAGTAACGGAACCTTGGTCACGGTCTTGGATTCTTCCTGGATGTAGATACCGCCCACGCCTACCGTGCCACCGTTTTCCACCAGCACTTCGGTCGTAACCGCCTTGGTATCAATCGCCGGGCCGGCACTGGTGGCCGCGCCGACACTGTCCTTGTTGACGTTCAACTTCATAATGATATTGTCATCGGGGGTAATCTGTGGTTTGACCTTGAGGCTCAAGGTCGCCTTGCGGAAAGACACGCTCGTCGCGCCACTGCTGGTCGCTTGCTGGTAGGGAATTTCCGTACCTTGTTCGATGAGGGCTTCGACGTTGTCAGCTGTGATTACGCGCGGGCTGGAGATGATCTTGCCCTTGCCGTCCGCCTGCAGGGCGGTGATTTCCATGTTGAGCAACCTGGTCATCGCGTCATTCATCAGGATCAGCGAGAATTGACCCGGGGCAACGCCGCCGAGGCCGGGAGCCGGCATGTTCGTGAACAAAGAGTCGGCCAAGAAATCCGGTGTGGCGGCAACCTGCCCGGTGTGAAAACCCGTATCTTTAATTCCTCCGCCAAAATCTGCCCTGTAATTGCTACCCGGAAGACGGTCGCTTTGCCCACTAAGATTATGATAACCCAGACGAGCACCGACATTGCGGCTGAAGGTATCGGTGGCCTCGACAATTCGAGCTTCGATCAATACCTGGCGCACTGAGCGATCGGTTTTCTTGAGTAACTCGCGAACATCATCGAGTTTCGAGAGCGTGTCCTGGACAAAGATCTGATTCGTCCGGGAATCGACGACGGCGCTGCCGCGCTTGGATAGAATTCTCTGACTGGTGTCGGTTATGATTTTCTGGAAATCCTCGGCCCTCTGGTAGTTCAACTGGAAACTTTCCGTGCGCACGGGCTCCAGGTCGGAGATTTGTTGCTGCGCTTCCAGCACTAATTTTTCCCTGGTGGCAAGTTCAGCGGCCGGCGCGATCCAGATCACGTTGCCGGTCTTGCGCATGTCCAGGCCCTTGGCCTGGAGAATGATGTCCAGCGCCTGGTCCCAAGGTACATCCTTGAGGCGCAGGGTAAGATTGCCGCTCACTGTGTCGCTGGTGACGATATTCAGGTTCGTGAAATCGGCGATCACCTGCAATACGGCGCGCACTTCTATGTTCTGAAAGTTCAAAGACAGCTTCTCGCCGGCGAAGCCGCCGGCGGCTTTCGGTTTTCCGGCCCCCTCGACCACGGGCTTTACCTCGATGATGAAGCGGTTATCCGTTTGGTAAGCCGATTGCTCCCAGCGCCCTTTGGGGGTAAGCGTTATACGGGTGTTGGCTCCGGACCGGGCGACTTCAAAACTGTCAACCTGGGTGCCGAAGTCGGTGACGTCGTAGCGCCGCTCCAGCGTAGGCGGCAAAGCGGTCTGGATGAAGTCAACCAGAATGCTCCTGCCTTGCTGGCGCAGGTCGATGCCAGTGGACGCATCGGCGAGATCGACGATGATTTGGGCTGCACCGTTGCGGCCGCGACGAAAATCGATATCCCGAACCGCGTGTCCTTCGCCGCTTGCCTTGGGTTCGGCGAACATCGTGGAAGAGTCCGTCGACGCCGCGGCCGCCGCAGATCCGCCCTCCAGCGTTATGACGACCGCGTTGCCTTCCACCCTGGCTTGGTACTTGACCATCCTTGCCAGGTTGAACACCACACGGGTGCGACCACCTGATTGCCCCAGCCTGATGGTACGCAGATCACCTTGATTGACGTCCTGTGAATTTTTCTTGAGACCGTTCGCGGTGCGGGGAAAATCGAACGCGAGGCGAGGCGGATTGTTCACGGTAAACGCCGCTGGCGCAGCGTCCGGTGCGTCCCTCAACCCGAGTTTGACCGTTACGGTTTCCGCCTGAGTGGAAACGTCTATCGACTGGATGACGTTCCCGGTGGGGGGAGCGGATTTGTCCTGGCCATGGGCGACCATGCTGACCAGCAAAGCCAGCCCCAGCGGTACGGCCACGAGGTTGATCAAACCACCGATGCGTTTCATATTCGCGAGCTACTTAGCTCATTTCTCGAGCAGTTGCAAACTGCTTGTGCGCTCGGTCCAGGATCCCGATGACGAATCCTGGATGACTTCCTTGAGTGTAACGACCGACTCGCTTATCGAGGTCACGCGGCCGAAATTTTGCCCAACATAATTCCCGGACTGTACCCGATAAAAGTTGTTGTCGGGCGTCTTTATCAACGCGTAGCGAACCTGCTTCTGCTCGAGAGTGCCGACCATTTGCAGGGTCTCCAGCGAAAAGGCTTCCAGCGCCTCCTTGCGGCGATCCATGTCGGGATGCGGTCCGCCGCCCGTGCGCGCATCGGCGCTGGTCTTGCGTGGCTTGAAAGGATCCGGCAGGTCGAAGGCGTTGTAGGCAAACGGTTCGAATTGCCTGACTTCCGGTATCGGATCCACGCGACCGCGTAGCCCCTCGCCGGAGTCTTTGACGAATTGCCTGAGATCGGAAAACTGTTCCCCTCCGCAACCGCAGAGCGACAGCAACGCAACTGTCATGGCCGCAAGCGAGCGGATCATTTATTCTTGGACGCCGCGGCGTCACGCGCAGCCTTGCGCTGGGCCGCAACTTCGCTTTCATCCAGATAGCGGAACGTCTTGGCAACCGCGTCGAACGTCAGGCCGCCTTTGCTTGTGCTCAACGCAATATCATTCAACGTCACGATGCGGGAGAGCTGGGAAATGTCGCTCGCGAACGCCCCGATGTCATGGTAGTTGCCAGTGAGCTTGATTGTAATCGGCAATTCCGCATAGAACTCGGACCGGGTTTCCGCGGTCGCAGGGCGGAACAGCTCGAAGTGCAGGCCCCGACCCAAACCAGCCTGGTTGATGTCAGTAAGCAACCCCTCCATCTCTGATTTGTTAGGCAACTGCTTCAACATTTCGCCGAAGGACTCCTCGATTTCGGCCAATTGGTTGCGATACTCATCGAGGTTTACAGCCTGCCTTTTCTTGTCCAGAAACGCAGTTCGCAGCTCTTGCTCTTTATTCCGATCCCGCGCCAATTCGTCGAGCTGGTTTTGCCAATCGAACCAGTATCCGGCGAACACGAGCAAAAGCAGCAAAATGAACAAGGCGCCAATCTTCGGCAACACCGGCCAGCTGCCGATATCGCGCGGATTCAGGCTTCGGATATCGTCTAGCGTCATGGCGCGTCAGGTTTTCGGCGCGGCAGGCACGGCGGTGGGCGCGCCCGGTTTCGGGTTCGAGGCGCTTTGCTCTTTGGGCCGCGAAATAGCGACGTCCAAGTTGAATTCGTTCGTAGGGGCATTGTCGACCAAGACCGCCTTGATTTCGACCAAAGTGGGGCTCTCAAGCCAAGGTGACGCCTCGAAATTACGCATCAGCGTAGAAACTCGTGCGTTGGATGCGGTATAGCCGATCACAGTTACGCGTTGGCCGGTCTGCTTTACCGACTTCAGATATATTCCGTCCGGAAGTTGCCTTACCAACTGATCGAGCAAGCGCACGGTTTCCGTCCGGTTGGTCTGCAGCGTTTCGACCACGCGCTTGCGCGCCAGTAGCGCCTGCGTCTGCTCCTTGAGCTTCCTGATTTCATCGATCTGCTTATCGAGCAGCACGATCTCGGATTCAAGGTATTTATTGCGATCGATCTGATTTTCGATACGGGTCGCAAAAAATGTGTGCACGACCAAGATTATGGCCGCGGCCAAGCCGACCGTCATTCCGGTCAAGACGAAGAATCGCTGTTGTTGCGCCTTGCGCCGCGCCGCCCGGTACGGCAGCAGGTTGATCGGGATCATTCGTCGAACCTCCGCAACGCAAGTCCGCAAGCCACCAGCAATGCCGGCGCATCGATCGACAATTGCGCTTGCCGAATTTTGGAAGAGACTTCCATTCCAACGAACGGATTTGCGACCAGTGCATTGGCCTGTGTGCGCTCCGCGACCACTTCAGGCAATCCGGGTATCGTTGCTGAACCACCGCACAGGAATATATGGTGGACCTGGTTGAACTGCGTGGACGTGAAAAAGAATTGCAGCGCCCTGGCAATTTCAAGAGCCAGCGTGTCCATGAACGGCCCCAGCACTTCGGAGTCATAGGTGTCGGGCAGGCCACCGTGGCGCTTCGCCGCTTCGGCCTCTTCGGCCGACAAGCTGTAGTGCCGCATGATTTCCTGCGTCAGCTGGTTGCCGCCGAACGGCTGCTCGCGCATGTAGACAGATTGGGCGTTGCGTAACACGTTGATATTCATCATCGAAGCGCCCACGTCGACAACGGCGATAGTCTGATCATGTCCCGCGTCGGGCAATTGACCCTGCATCAATTCGAATGCATTTTGGGCGGCAAAAACATCGACATCCATTACCGTGGCCTTGAGGCCGACCGATTCGGCGACAGCAACACGGTCTTCGACCTTTTCCTTGCGCGATGCCGCGATCAGAACCTCTACGTCTTCCGTGCTGTTGGGTGCCGGTCCGAGAATCTGAAAGTCGAGGTTAACTTCTTCGAGTGCGAATGGAATGTATTGGTTGGCTTCGGTTTCGACTTGGGCTTCGAGTTCCTCGTCGGTCTGGCCAGCAGGCACGATGATCTTCTTGGTGATGACCGCCGCGGAGGGCAGCGCCATGGCAAGATTCTTGGCTCTGGTGCCCATGCGTTTCCAACCGCGACGCAACGCATCGCCGACCTCTTCAAGGTTCATGATGTTGCCGTCGACGACCGCATTCTTGGGCAAGGGCTCGATCGTGTAGCGCTCGAGACGATACCGCCCCCTCCCAGACCCGGTCAGCTCCACCATTTTTACCGACGACGAACTAATGTCGACGCCTATCAATGGGGGCGAATTCGGTTTTAGCAGACTACTGATGAAATCGACGTCAAACGTAAAATTTCCCTTGAACATTGGCCGTTTAGGCGTGATATGTATAATCTACATTAAATGCTAGCAACAACTATTTTGCATGTAAAGCGTTTTTATGCGGGGTTCTGCTCCCGCCTGACGAAACTCTATAATGGCACTCGTTCTCCTTTCCGCGCCCCCCGCGGCTATGTGATCATGCGCTCGCGTTGGTGGATCTATCTCCTTACAGGGCTGGCAGCGTTCGCTGTTTCCCTGGCCTTGATCGTGGGTTATGCCGCTGTGGTGGCTTACCCAAACCTTCCTTCCCTGGATGCGCTCACCTCGTATCAGCCGAAAATACCCCTGCAAATTTTCAGCATGGAAGGCAGCCTCATTGGCGAGTTCGGGGAGGAAAAACGTGCCTTCGTCAAGATCGACCAAACGCCGGAAATGCTGCGCAAAGCGATCATTGCAGCGGAGGACGAGCGTTTTTACGAGCACGGCGGCGTGGATTACATCGGAGTCATCCGCGCGGCAGTGTCCAATTTCGCGTCCGCCAGTGCGCGCCAGGGGGCCAGCACGATCACCATGCAAGTGGCACGCAATTTCTTCCTGAGCACTGAAAAAACCTTCAGTCGCAAATTCAGCGAAGCGTTGCTGGCGTTCAAGATCGAGCACAGCCTGACAAAGGACGAGATCCTGCAACTCTACATCAATCAAATTTACCTCGGCCAGCGCGCTTACGGGTTCGGTGCGGCATCCCAAGTCTATTTCGGCAAAAAACTCGATCAATTGAGTGTGGCGGAGATCGCGATGCTCGCCGGTTTGCCAAAGGCGCCGTCCCGCTACAACCCGGTCGTCAATATGAACCGGGCCCAAATTCGCCAGCGTTATGTATTGCGGCGGATGGCTGAGCTCGGGTACATCGACGAGCAGCAGTTCAAGAGGGCCGCGGCTCAGCCGATCATCATTTCGCGCCAGATCCAGGAGTTTGCGACCCGCGCGGATCACTTTGCCGAGATGGTCCGGCAGGCCGTTTACGACGCTTACAACGAAGAAGCTTACACGCGCGGGTTTCGCGTCTACACCACGTTGTCGAAGATTCATCAGGACGCCGCCTACCATGCATTGCGTCTGGGTGTCATGGAATACGACAAGCGCCAGGGCTACCGCGGCGTTGAGGGCTACTTCAACCTGCCAAGGGAGGAAGTTGGCGAAGAAGCCCTCGAGGACGCGCTGCAGGAGGAACTGGAAAGCGACGACGTCTATCCGGCCATAGCACTGGATGTCGATGCCAAAATGGTTAAGGCCTATCGCAAGGGCGGCCAGACGGTGACCATTACCGGAGACGGACTCAAATTCGCGAGCCGCATGATCGGAAGCAAAGCGCCCGCAAAGGCGCGGCTCAGGCGGGGAGCGCTTATTCGCGTTCAACCTGACACCAAGGGAAATTGGCAAATCGTGCAGTTGCCGCAGGTGGAGTCGGCACTGGTTTCGGTGGATACCGACAACGGCGCAATTCGGGCACTGGTCGGGGGTTTCGATTTCTATCGCAACAAGTACAACCATGTCACTCAGGCGCGCCGCCAACCGGGTTCGAGTTTCAAGCCGTTTATTTATTCGGCGGCGATCGAGAAGGGATTTACGCCCGCGACCATCATCAACGATGCCCCTCTGACCATCGACGCGAGCGAAACCGGATCGGTCAACTGGCAGCCACGTAACTTCGATGGCAGCTTCGACGGCCCCATCCGCATGCGCACCGCACTCACCAAATCAAAGAATCTGGTGTCAATCCGGATCCTGCAGGCGATCACGCCGCAATATGCCCAGGACTACATCTCCCGCTTCGGTTTCGACCCGAAACAGCATCCGCCTTATTTGACGATGGCGTTGGGCGCCGGTTCGACGACGCCCTTGGAAATGGTAATGGGCTATGCCGTCTTCGCCAACAGTGGTTACCGGCTGAATCCTTATTTCATCGAGCGCATCGAAGACGCCCAAGGCACGGTGCTCGGTAAAGCAAATCCCGTTGTCGTTGGCAAGAACGCAGAACGTGTTCTGGATCAGCGCAATGCGTTCATCATGACCAACATGATGCAGGATGTGATTCGCGGCGGAACCGGCGCCCGTGCCATGGCACTCGGCAGGATCGATCTTGCGGGCAAGACCGGAACGACCAACGAACAATTGGATGCCTGGTTTGCGGGCTTCCAACGCCATCTGGCTGCGGTGGTGTGGGTCGGCTTCGATACTCCACGCACGCTTGGCGACCATGAGACCGGTGCCGTTGTGGCATTGCCGATCTGGATGTCGTACATGGGCGCAGTATTAAAGGGCCAGCCCGAGGAATTGCCGATAGCGCCCGAAGGCGTGGTGGCGGTCGCCATCAATCCGGCAACCGGCCTTCGCGACAAACATGCGCCGGCACCTATGATCGAATATTTCTATCACGAAAACGTGCCGCCGGAACAAGAGGCTGCACCGGAGAACGAAGGCGGGGATTCGCCCAAGCCCGCGGAAGAAGTAAAAGACCAGTTGTACTGACACCGATGCCGAGTGGCCACGGTAACAACAGACAGATGCGCGAACGCATCGCGCACCTTGCAGCGCGGTTGATGGCCGTCGATGGCATCGACGACTTCGCGCTGGCGAAACGCAAGGCGGCGCGCCAGGCTGGCGCGCCCGATACCCGTAACCTTCCCAGCAACGACGAAGTCGAGCACGCTCTGCGCGCCTATCAGCAGCTCTATCAGCCCGACGAGCAGCGCGACCGATTGCGACAGTTTCGTCAGCGGGCTCGCGACATGATGGAACTGCTTGCCCGCTTCGATCCCTACCTTTCGGGTGCGGTGCTCTCCGGCAGTGCAGGGAAGTATTCCAACATTGATCTGCTTCTGTTCACCGACAGCATGAAAGATGTGGAAATGTTCCTGCTGGATCGCCGCATGGCCTATCGCAGCGGGGAACGTCGAATCCAAATCGGCGACGAGGCACGCGGCGTACCGAATTTCAGCGTCAGCACTGAAGACGGCACCTTCGACATCACGGTATTCGCTCCGCGCGACCTGCGTGCGCAGATTCGCAGCATGCCCGACGGCAGGCCGCTGGAACGTGTTCGCATAGAGTGGCTGGATGCGACGCTTGCCGAGCGCGGCGCCCTCGGCGCCTGATGCCGGGCTTTAACCTTCTTCTTTAAGCCAACCGGCGGCATCCAGCGCGAAGTACGTAAGAATGGCGTCGGCGCCGGCGCGCTTGAACGCCAGGAGCGCTTCCATTACGCATTTGCGCTCGTCAATCCAGCCATTCTGCCCGGCCGCCTTGAGCATCGCATACTCGCCGCTGACCTGATATACGAAGGTCGGTGCGCCGAATTCATCCTTCACGCGCCGTACGATGTCCAGATAAGGCATGCCCGGCTTCACCATCACCATGTCTGCGCCCTCTTCCAAATCAAGCCCGACCTCCCACAACGCTTCGTCGGAATTGGCCGGATCGACCTGATAGGTGGTTTTGTCGCCCCTGCCGAGCGTGGCGGAGGAGCCAACGGCATCCCTGAATGGGCCGTAGAAATTCGACGCGTATTTGGCGGCATAGGCCAGGATGCACGTGTGGATGTGCTTCCCCGCATCCAGCGCCTCGCGCAAAACACCGATGCGGCCATCCATCATATCCGATGGCGCTACGATATCGACGCCCGCCCGCGCATGCGACAACGCCTGCTTTACCAGAACTTCGATGGTTTCGTCATTGAGTACGTAGCCGTTATCGTCGATGAGGCCATCCTGGCCGTGACTGGTATAGGGATCGAGTGCAACGTCTGTGATGACGCCAAGAGCGGGAAAACGCTCCTTGAGCGCGCGAATGGCGCGCGGGGCAAGACCCTCTGGATTGAAGGCTTCCTGCGCTGCGGCCGTTCTGTACCGGTTGTCCACCACCGGAAACAGCGCAATAGCCGCAATGTCGAGTTCGACGCACCGCTCTGCCTTCCTGACCAGCCGGTCAATGGACATGCGTTCCACGCCAGGCATCGAAGGCACCGCCTCGCTGCGATTGTGCCCATCGATAACGAATACCGGATAAATCAAGTCATCAGCACACAGCCGGTGCTCCCGCACCAGTCGGCGTAAGAAATCATCGTGGCGGCGACGGCGCATGCGCCGGCGCGGAAATTTTCCCAGAACATGCATGATTCTCGATCCTTATCTCGCGCGATTCGCGGATTGCAATTTGTTGATTTACAGAAAAGAAACCACAAATACTGAACTTTCTACCGACTTGACGCTCTGATGTTGCAGACAGTGATGTCTCCCGCTTCTCCTCCCTGAGCGGGTGCCTTAATCCAATTGAGGCTTTGTTCTTCCCCCGGTTTTAGTCCCCTTTAACCGGGGGTTTTTTATTCTACCCGCACGCTCGCACGCTGAGCGGGCGCGTACCAGCGCTTCAGTAGCGCCTCTGCTTCATCGATTCCGACCTTGGATACGGCCGAGAACAACTGGACAGAGACGTCGGGAAAGTCTGCCGCAAGCATCTTCGCGGTATTGCGCAGCTGGTCAACAGCGTGTTGCCGTCCGAGCTTGTCCGCTTTGGTAAGCAGAACATGCGCGGGCTTTCCAGTGCCCTCGAACCACCCCAGCAATTGCCGGTCAAGGGGAGTCATCGGATGGCGAATGTCCATGACCACGATCAATCCTCGCAGCGGCGGACGTAACTGCAAATATCCCGAGATCAGCAATTCCCATTCGTTCTTCATCCCTCGCGGCACCTTGGCGTAACCGTAGCCGGGCAGGTCCACCAGAAAGCGCTCGCCTCCGAGACTGAAAAAATTGATCTGCTGGGTTCGTCCTGGCGTCTTGCTGACGAATGCCAGCCGATGACGCTGCGCAAGCGCGTTGATGGCGCTCGACTTGCCCGCATTCGAGCGCCCGGCGATTGCGACTTCCACCTGCGAGGGCGGCAAGCCGCTCTCGTCGGCGGCCGACGTAAAGAAGGCGATGTCACGAAACAAAGCGGACTGGCTCATGTGTTACGCTAAAATAATCATTTCGTCCGGGTCGAAGTCGGGTCCGGCCCGGCGGTAAAACGGAGAGCGTTGATGAATTTTATTGTCGCGGCCATTATCGCAGTTGCAGCGATCACTTCGGCTCACGCCGCAGGCGATCCCGCCAAGACGCACGCAATCGTCAATCAGGTTTGCGCGGCCTGTCATGGGATCGACGGCAACAGCCCGTTGTCCGCGAACCCAAGCCTTGCGGGGCAGCATCCCGAGTATCTGCTCAAGCAGTTGACCGAATTCAAATCGGGGGCGCGCAACAATGCCGTAATGGCCGCGATGGTGGCGAACCTTTCTCTCGACGACATGCGCAATCTGGCCGCGTACTACGCCGCGCAGATTCCGCAACAGATGGGCGCCAGGAACAAGGAGCTGGTGGCGCAAGGGCGCAAGCTCTACCGTGGCGGCAATGCGTCGAACAGCCTTGCAGCCTGCGCAGGCTGCCACTCGCCGAACGGATCTGGAATTCCCGCCCAGTATCCCCGGCTTGCCAGTCAGCATGCCGACTACGTAGCGGCTCAGTTGAAAGCTTTTCGCGCCGGCGATCGCGCGAACGACCCCAACCAGATGATGCGGACGACGGCCGTCAAACTGACCGACAAGGAAATCGCCGCGCTTGCCGAATACATATCCGGACTGCATTAAGCCCGTTGCAGTCGTTAGGCGGCGGCAACTTTGCCGAACGCGATTTTCGCCGCTGTGACGGTAGCCTCGATTTCGGCATCGCCGTGCGCCGCCGATACAAAGCCGGCTTCATAGGCCGATGGCGCGAAGTAAACGCCCTGCGCCAGCAGCGCGTGGAAGAATCGATTGAAAGCCGCCTTGTCGCTCTCCATCACCTGCGCATAAGTTTCGGGCGGCTGTGCGCGAAAATAGACGCCGAACATCCCTCCTACAGATTGCGCGGAAAAGGCAATTCCGGCATTGCGGCCGGCAACTTGCAGCTGTCCGACGAGCTTGCCGGTAGTCGCAGCCAGCCGCTCGAAAAATCCTGGGGCCTGGATCAGCCTGAGCGTCGCCAGTCCCGCGGCGACCGCGACCGGATTTCCGGATAGCGTGCCAGCCTGGTAGACCGGGCCCAGGGGAGCGATCGATTGCATGATGTCGCGCCGGCCACCGAAGGCGCCGACCGGCATGCCCCCGCCGATGACCTTGCCCAGTGTCGTGAGATCCGGGGTAATCCCGAAAAGGCCTTGCGCTCCTTGCAGTCCCACGCGAAAGCCGGTCATCACCTCATCGAAAATCAACACCGCTCCGTAACGCGTGCACAGTTCACGCAACGCAAGCAGAAATTCATTGGCGGGCTTCACCAGATTCATGTTGCCGGCAACCGGTTCGACAATGACGGCAGCGATCCGCTCGCCTTGCGCCCTGAATGCGGCTTCCAGCATCGCGGCATCGTTGTAGTCCAGCACGATCGTGTGCGCGGTAATCTCCGGCGGCACCCCGGCCGAACTGGGCTGGCCCAGCGTCAGCGCCCCCGAACCGGCCTTTACCAGAAGCGAGTCGGCGTGGCCGTGGTAGCAACCCTCGAACTTGACTATCTTCGGCCGCCCGGTAAAACCCCGCGCCAGCCGGATCGCAGTCATGGTTGCCTCGGTACCCGAACTGACGAGGCGAACTTGCTGCATCGACGGCAGACAGCGCGTGATCCATTCCGCCATCTCCAGTTCCGACTCCGTGGGCGCGCCGAAGCTAAGGCCGCGGGCGGCGGCATCCTGCACAGTCTTGACTACTTCAGGATGGGCATGGCCAAGCACGAGCGGCCCCCAGGATCCCACATAGTCGATGTAACGCCTGTCATCGGCGTCCCACACGTAAGCGCCCTTGCCCCGAGCAAGGAAAACCGGCGTGCCGCCGACTGAACGGAACGCCCGTACCGGCGAATTCACCCCGCCCGGGATGACTTGGCAGGACCTCTCGAACAGGATTTCATTTCTGGATTTCATGCTTGCATCTCACGAATCGACAGGCATCTGAAATAGCCGTGTAAAACGGCGTGCTTGCGCCTCCACATCGATGGCATCGAACAGCCCACTGAGTACGGCGAGCGCATCGGCGCCGGCGGCAATCAGTTGGGCAGCATTGTCCTCGGTAATGCCGCCGATTGCGACCAGCGGAAGCGCGAATTCGGCGGCGGCGCTTTGCAGAAGTTCCGTGCCGGCGCGCAACGCCCCAGGCTTGGTGGAGGACGCAAAGAAACTTCCGAACGCGACATAGTCCGCGCCTTGCGATACCGCCTCGCGCGCACGGCTGATTTCGTTGTAGCAGGACACGCCGATCAGTTTTCCTGGCCCTAGCATCGTTCTCACCGCGGGCACCCCACGGTCATCCCTGCCCAGGTGGACGCCATCGGCATCGACTGCGCACGCCAGTTCCACGCTGTCGTTGACGATGAACAGCGCATTGCGCCGCCGGCACAAGTTCGCAATTTCGCCGGCTTGCGATCGGCGCAGTGATTCGGCGATGAATTTGCTCCGATACTGGATAACACGGGCTCCGCCCCGCAATGCCGCATCGACCTTGCGCATCAACACAATCGAATCGACCAGTTCCGGCGTCACGGCATACAGGCCGCTAAGTGGCTTGTTCATCCTCCCGCTCTTCCTCGCGCGCCCAGAACAGACGGTCCGGCACCAACTGACCCATGCCGGTCCGATACGCGTGCTTGAGCGTCTGCCAGGTATATTCCTGCGCATCGCGCACAGCTTCCGGAACGGCAAGTCCGTTGGCGATCGTCGCCGCGACGGCCGAGGCCAGAGTACATCCCGACCCATGGAAGGTCCCGGCGAGTCGCTGCCATGAGTCCGTGCGTATCACGCCCTGCAGTGCGTAAAGTGTATTGATAACTTGTGGGGTATTTTCGTGGGTGCCGGTGATGAGCACATATTCGCACCCCAGGCCAAGGATTCTGCGCGCGCACTCTGCGAGGTCCGGCCCATCATCTTCGTCTGCGTCGTCGTCTCTGGCCAGGCGGCGCGCTTCGAGGCTGTTCGGCGTGATCAGCGTGGTCTGCGGAACCAGCAGTTCACACATGGCCGAGACGAGGTCTTCGGAAGCCAACTCGTCTCCGCGCCCGGAAGCGAGGATCGGATCCAGGACCAGCGGAATATCCGGATAGTCGGATACCACCTCCGCAATCGCGGCGACGACCTCGACGCTGCCGAGCAATCCAATCTTGAAAACTGCCACCGGCACGTCTTCGAGCACACAACGCGCCTGGTCGGCCACCCATTCCGCATCGATCGGCAGCACGTCCTCCACGCCCATGGTGTCCTGGATGGTAACGGCAGTAACAACCGTCAAAGGATGACAACCCATGCTGGACAGGGTGAGGATGTCCGCCTGCAAGCCGGCTCCTCCGCTGGGGTCGGTACCCGCAAACACAAGAACGATCGGAGGCGATGCGGGCACGGGCGGTGTAGGCGCTGCAGCGTTTCGCACTAAAATACCAGTTTAACCGAAAGCCCCGACCATCATGGCCGCGAACGACGACCAAACTTACAGCACCTACATGTGTTTAATCTGTGGCTTCGTCTACGACGAAGCTGCCGGCCTGCCCGAGGAAGGCATCCCGGCCGGCACGCGCTGGGACGATGTCCCCGTAAACTGGGTTTGTCCGGAATGCGGCGCACGCAAGGAAGACTTCGAGCTGGTCGAAATCTAAAAAGGACCGACATGCGAATACTCCACACCATGCTTCGGGTCGGCGACCTGAAGTGTTCGATCGACTTTTACACCAGCGTGCTCGGGATGCAGGTACTGCGGCAGAAGGACTTTCCCGACGGCCGCTTTACACTGGCTTTCGTGGGCTATGGCGCCGAAGAAAAGGAGGCAGTGCTCGAGCTGACCCATAACTGGGATACGTCAAAATATGATCTCGGGACCGGCTACGGCCATGTCGCTGTGGAAGTCGATGATGCCTACCAAGCCTGTGACGAGGTAAGAAAGCGCGGCGGCAGGGTCACGCGCGAAGCCGGGCCGATGAAACATGGAACCACCGTGATCGCATTCGTGGAAGATCCCGACGGCTACAAGATAGAATTCATCCAGCGCAAACGCTAGAAATGCCCGGGCTCAGGGTCTGCCGGGCGCAATATGATTCGCGATGCGCACGAAGTCGGCCACGCCGAGGGTCTCGCCCCTCGCCGCCGGATCGATTCCGAGCTGCCGGAAGTCCGTCGGCGCCAGCATTTCCCTCAAAGTATTGCGTAAGATCTTTCGGCGTTGACCGAACGCCCGCATGACGACCTGCGCGAACACCTTCTCGTCGCTTGCCGCATGCGGCAAGACCTTGTGCGGAATCATGCGCACGATCGACGACCAAACCTTGGGAACGGGGCGGAACGCCGAAGGCGCAACATCGAATAACGACTCGACGCGCCATCGATACTGCAACATTACCGATAAGCGGCCGTACTCGGGAGTACCGGGTTGCGCACTCATCCTTTCCACGACTTCGCGTTGGAGCATGAAGTGGGCGTCGCGCACGACGCCCGCCTGGCCGGTAATGTGAAACAGCAGCGGGGTGGATATGTTGTAGGGGAGGTTCCCCACGACACGCAAGTCGCACCCCATCGCGGCAAAATCGAATTTGAGCGCGTCGGCGTCGTGAATGGTCAACCGATCCCCTGCAGGGCGCGCACGCAGGTCCGCCACGATGTCACGATCTATCTCGATTACGTCGAGATGATCGAGCCGCTGCAACAGGGGCAATGTCAGCGCGCCAAGGCCAGGACCGATTTCGACGAACCTGTCGCCGGATTGCGGGTGGATCGCCGCCACGATCTGATCGACCACGCCTGCATCTTCCAGGAAATGCTGGCCAAAGCGCTTGCGCGGCGTGTGCATGTCAGCCGAACCTCGGGAAAAATTCACGAACACGACTCAGCAGCGAATGAAGTCGGGTATTTCGGCCATCGGCATCGGAATGACCTGCGTGCAGGTGACCGCGGTACCAGGCGACTACTGCCCGTATCGCGGCTTAGCGTTCTTCCAGGCGAAGTTCGACATAAGCACGGTCACGCTGCTGGCGCACCCATTCCTGGTAAGCCTCGTCGGCCTTGCGCGAGCGGATCGACTGCCGGGCAAGCACCCGCTGGCGCTCTTTCGACATGTCCTCGCTGCGCCGTTCGACGACTTGGATCAGGTGCCAGCCGAATGGAGACTGCACTGGGTCGCTTACCTGTCCCGGCTCGAGTCCATTCATCGCGCGCTCGAATTCCGGTACGGTGTCCCCCGGAGACAGCCACCCCAGGTCGCCTCCGCGCGAGGCGCTCGCATCCTCGGATTGAAGGCGCGCCAATTCGGCGAAATTAGCGCCATGGTCGATGCGCTCCCTGAGGTTGGTCAAGCGCTGCTTCGCTTCAGCCTCCGACACCACTTCGTTGAGCCGGATCAGGATGTGGCGCGCGTGTGTCTGTGGAATGATCACCGGCGACTCGTTACCGCGTTTGCCCAGCAATTTGATGATGTGAAATCCATTGGCGCTGCGCAGCACGGCGCTGGCATCCCCGACCTTCATGGTCTTGACGGCATCGACGAAGATCTGCGGAAGGCGCGCCGTCGGGCGCCACCCAAGAGGACCGCCGTCAAGCGCATTCTGAGCATCCGAAATGCCCGCGGAAACCTGCCGGAAATCGGCTCCGCCTTTGATCTGATCGAGAGCCTTCTCCGCGATAGTGCGCTTCGCCTTGATTTGCTCCGGGCTGGCCTGTTCGGGTACGAGGACCAGAATGTGAGAAAGACTGTACTCGTCGTCCTTGCCACCCTGGTTTTGCTGGTTCTTCAGATAATTGTCGATTTCCGCATCGGTTATCAGGATCTTGCTGTCGACTTCGCGCTCCTTCAATCGGGCGATCAGGATCTCGTTGCGCAATTCTTCCCGAAAGCGATTGAAGTCGATGCCTTCTGCCTCCAGCATTTTGCGGAAGGCTTCCGGCGCGAGTTTGTTCTCCTGAGCGATGCGCTCGATCGAATGCTGCAACTGGGTATCGTCGACGCGCAATCCGGTTTCCCTGGCGCTCTGCGCCAGAACCTTTGTGGTAACCAGCCGCTCGAGCATCTGGCGCTCGAGCACGTCGGCAGCCGGCAAGGGTGTCGCCTGGCGCTTTAACTGCTGCAGCGCGACCTTCACCTGCTCATCGAGATCGAGGCGGGTGACGACCTCGCTGTTGACCACCGCAACGACCCTATCGAGCATCAGGCTCTCGTTGCGCTTTCGGCCTTCCGGCTCGGCCATGACCGGAAAAGCGAGGCATAACAGCAGAACCGCGGGAGGGATTCGCATGTTCATCTTCATTTCGGCAATCAGAAAATTCACTCGATCGCGGCGATAGACCATGGCGCCGGACACGCGTTCACGTGTCAAAATGACGGGAACGGGTTGACATCGACCGGCCGCTTTTCGTTTGCCTTCGTATAGCCGGTGATGTTCTGCCGCAACAACTCCTGCGGGCCCACGCCGAACCCGGCAATCCCGGTAAACTCCACTTGAAGGAATATAGCGTTGATATACTCCTGCGTCGCGCTCACAAACCGATGCACGACCAACCGTGCCGCCCAGCATCCGCCATTGTACTCGGCCCCCAACAGCCCCTCCAGGAGATTCTTGTCCTGCAACGAATAGGCGTAACGCGCCAATCCGGTCCAGCGGCCGCCGAGCGGCCATTCCGTCGACAGATCGACCTGCTCCAGCCTGTCGAGCGCGAAGCGGTACCCGAAATTTACGACTTTGCCGATTTCCGGCTGATAGCGCAGCACTGCATTGGCGTCCTGCAGTTGACTCTCACTGGTACTGTAATCTATGCCCAGATCGGTAAACCAGCGCCTGGTGATCTGCCCGGTAAAAGCCACCAGCACATCGGAACGATCCGCAGCGGACGGCTGCGGCGTGAGCGAGACTTGCTGTGGCCTGAAGTAGTAGCGCTGGCCCAGGGTAAATCGCAGTTGTTCGTCACCGCTGCCCGGATCGATCAGCCGGCTGGTAACCGACGCGGAAACCTGGTTCGCGTCATTGATGCGGTCGCCACCAGAAAACTTGTTCTCGGCGAATAGCGTGGCAAAGTTGAAATCGGCCTGCTCGGTATCGTAATTCGGCAACTGAGCCTGCGGGCGGAATGGGATGTAGACGTAGTAGAGCCGCGGCTCCAGTGTCTGCAGGAACGCCCGCCCCCACAGAGCGGTCGCCCGTTCGAACGTAAGCGCACTGTCGACGCTGAGAATCGGCAAATTGCGCGACTCTGCGGGACGATTCAGGTCTTCGAACGCGTAGTGGGTCGTGCTGTAACCGATCTTGGGTGTCAGGTAGAAGAACGAGGTCTGGAATGGCGCACTGATCGACGGGTACAGAATCTCGCGCCTGCCGCCGAGCAGGTAAGGATTGACAAATTCGGAATACTGGCCGTACAGGCTGAAATCCAGACGAATGTCCGTCGGCCGATTCATGTTCAGCGTAATCTGCGGTACCCGCGCATACGGCGGAACCACCGGTGCCAGCGGATCCTGCAGGGTCTGGAATCGCTGGACCAGGGTAGTCAGGTTCCACCAGTCTCCGTTGTAGAACAGGCTCGCCTCCCGGGGCAGGTTGGTCAGTGACGTGAGGGCGATCCTGTCGCTCAGGTCCGTGAAGTAGGTGTTGTCGGAGACGCCTAGCAGATTCAGCGTGCCGGAGAAACCGTTTCCGAAATTTTGCCGGTGCTGCCATGAATACGCATAGCGCGTCTGCTCTGTCTCACGATCATAGGGAAGGTATTCGCCGCGCATCGCGCCCCCGAGGTCGGGCTCCAGGTAACGGAAACCCGCATCCATAAGCACGCCGCGCTTGGCCAGCAGCCGCGGTGCAATTGTCGCGTCGCGATTCGGTGCGATGTTCCAGTAGAACGGCTGGATGTACTCGAAGCCGCTCTGTGAGGTGCTGCCCATGACCGGGGGCAGCAGTCCGGACTTTCGACCACCGCTCAGCGAGAAATCCAGATAGGGCGAGTACAGTATTGGCACGCCCTTGAATACCACGGTCGCGTCGTGTGCCACGCCGATATCCCGAAGCCGGTCCAGCTCCAACCGGTCTGTGCGCAGGAACCAGTCGTCGTCGCCGACGTCGCAAGTGGTATAGGTGGTCTTGTAGATCTTGGTCAGGTTGCGATTCTCCATAACCAGCCGGGCGGCATCGCCGCGTGCGCCGTTTCGCAGCAGCTTGTACACGGGCTTCTCGACATGTCCGCTGTCGCTGTTCAGGTCGTAAACCAGTTGTTCACCGGTCAGGACGGTGCCGTCTTTTTCGAAACGGACGTGGCCGGTTGCAGTAAGCTGCCGGTCCGGGGAGAGATACAACTGATCCGCAAACACGGCCGTGCCGCGTTTGCGGAGGCGTACGCTACCTGCAGCCTCAAGTTCCCGGTCCTGGTGGCCCTCGACGCTGTCGGCGTCGAGGAACAGATCGCCAGATTCGCCGCGGCCCAGCGAGTATGGGATCAGTTGCGGCTGCATCCGCAGTTTCAGGCCGGGTTCTTCGGCGCGCACGCCGGAAGCGACATACAAGATCAACGACAGGACTGCAAATGTGACTCGAGAGCGATGCATGCGGGTCGTTGATCGAAGCGAGGTGCTAAAATGTCACAAATCATCACTCAAGGCAACGAAGCAGCTTGGATCGTTACCAGCTCGTTCAGGACTGGCTGGCCCGCCAACTTCGCGGAAGGACCTACGCTCTCGCCCCGGCCTCCGCAGACGCCAGCTTCCGGCGCTATTTCCGCGTCACCCTGCCGGATACCACGCTGATCGTCATGGATGCGCCACCCGAGGTCGAAGACAGCCGGCCGTTCATTCAGGTGGCCGGACTCATGGCGGCTGCCGGCATCCATGTTCCGACCATTCTCGCGCAGGATTTGGCGCTGGGGTTCCTGTTGTTGTCGGACCTCGGTTCAACAACTTATCTCGCCGCGCTCAACGACGATAATGCCGACCGCCTGTTCCGCGATGCGACCGACGCGCTGATCCGCTGGCAACTGGCCAGCCGCGAAGGCGTGCTACCCGTCTACGGCGAGGCCTTGCTGCGACGCGAACTCGACCTGTTTCCGCAATGGTATCTGCGTCGCCACCTCGGCATCGAGCTGGACGTTCGCCAACGGCAATCTCTGGACGCGATGTTCCGCCTCATCCTTTCCCACAACCTGGGCCAACCCAGGACTTACGTACATCGCGATTACATGCCGCGCAACTTGATGGTGACCGAACCCAATCCGGGAGTGCTCGACTTCCAGGATGCGGTTTACGGTCCGATCACCTACGACGTGGCTTCGCTTTTCAAGGACGCCTTCATCAGCTGGGATGAGCAGCGCGTGCTCGATTGGACCATTCGCTACTGGGAACGGGCGAGGTCGGCGGGGCTTCCCGTCAATGGCGACTTCGGCGAGTTCTATCGCGACTGCGAATGGATGGGATTGCAGCGCCACCTCAAAGTGCTCGGCATCTTCGCGCGCATCTGCCACCGCGACGGCAAGCCCGCCTATGTCAAGGACACGCCGCGCTTCCTGGGCTACGTGCGCGCGGTTGCCGGGCGCTATGCATCGCTGTCCCCGCTGTTGCGCCTGCTCGATCAACTCGCCGACGGCGAGCCCGCCGTCGGCTGCACTTTCTGAACCGCGTGCCCGGGGATTTCCCTCCCGTTGCGATGATTCTCGCCGCCGGCCGCGGCGAGCGCATGCGGCCACTGACCGACGCTACACCCAAGGCCATGTTGCAGGTCGGCGGCAAGCCGCTCATCTTCCGGCACCTGGAAAAACTCGCGCGCGCCGGATTCGGTTCGGTCGTGATCAACCATGCCCACCTGGGCGATCAGATCGAGTCCGCGGTCGGCGACGGCGGCCGCTGGAATCTCGCGATTCAGTTTTCACCGGAAGCCCAGGCGCTGGAGACGGCGGGCGGAATCCGCAATGCGCTGTCGCTGCTGCGCGAACAGGTGTTTGCCGTCGTCAATGCCGACGTCTGCAGCGACTACGACTACGCCCGCCTCGCCAGAGCGATTCGACAGATGCAAGCCGCAACACTCGCGCATCTCGTGCTGGTCGACAATCCGCCGCATCATTCGCAGGGTGATTTCTCCCTGGAAGGCAGCCTGGTGCGCACCGGGCCCAGACCACTTCTCACGTTCAGCGGCATCGGCGCATATCGCGCGGCGCTGTTCGATCCGCTCGCGCCCGGAGCCAGTCACCCGCTGGCGCCGCTGCTGCGCGAGCAGATGGTCCTCGGCAGGGTTAGCGGCGAACATTTTCGCGGCCAGTGGGACGATATCGGCACGCCGCAGCGCCTTGCCGATCTCGAGGCGCGGCTTCGGCGAACGCGCCGCAACTGAGTCTGCCTCCGCGGCAGGTCAGCGCGCAGGCCGTATAATTCGGCCACCGCATCCCCGGATTTGCGTCTCATGATTGATCCCGCCCTGTACGCGCGGCGTCGCGCCCGCTTTGCCACGCTGATGAACGAAGGTGTTGCCGTCGTGCGCACCGCGCCGGAGCGGCTGCGCAACCGCGATTCCTCGTTTCCCTTTCGCTTCGACAGCTATTTCCACTACCTCACGGGCTTCCCCGAACCGGAAGCGGTGCTGGTACTTATCGCCGGAAATAACCCGAAGAGCATGCTGTTTTGTCGCGAAAGGGACGTTGAGCGCGAAATTTGGGATGGCTTTCGCCATGGCCCGCAAATGGCGCGGGAGGCGTTCGGATTCGAAGAAACGCACCCCATTGCGAAGCTCGACGAGTTGTTACCGCAACTGTTCGCCAATCAGGCTGCCGTATTCTGCGATATCGGTGCGGACGCGGACTGGGACCGCCAGGTCATCGGATGGATCAACAAGGTGCGCGCACAGATCCGATCCGGCGTCAGCGCGCCGGTTGAAATCCGCGATGTTCGCCGCTTCCTCGATGACATGCGGTTGATCAAGGACGAACACGAAATCGGCACCATGAGACGGGCGGCCGGCATTTCGTCGCAAGCGCATCGCCGGGCCATGCGCGCGGCGCGCCCCGGAGCGCGCGAGTACGAGCTGGAGGCGGAACTGATTCACGAATTTCGCCGGCAGGGCGCGCAGGCCCCGGCGTATACGCCGATCGTGGCCGCCGGAGCGAACTCCTGCGTGCTGCACTATGTCCAGAACGATGCCGTGCTCAGGGACGGCGACGTGGTGTTGATCGACGCGGGATGCGAACTCGACGGCTATGCCGCGGACATCACGCGCACTTTTCCGGTGAGCGGCAAGTTCTCCGGGCCGCAACGCGATATCTACGAACTCGTGCTGTCGGCGCAGGCGGCGGCCATTGCGCAGGTGAAGCCGGGCAACGAGTGGGAAGCTCCGCACGATGCCGCCGTCAAAGTGCTGGCGCAGGGCATGGTGGACCTCGGATTGTGCAAGGGCAGCGCAGAGGGCGTGATCGAGTCCGGCGACTATCGGCGCTTCTACATGCACCGCACTGGACATTGGCTGGGCATGGATGTCCACGATGCCGGAGACTACAAGCGCAACGGCGCCTGGCTCACGCTCAAGCCGGGCATGGTGCTCACGGTCGAGCCGGGCTGTTATGTACGGCCCGCCGAGGGCGTTGCGGAACGATTCTGGAACATCGGCGTGCGTATCGAAGACGATGCACTGGTGACCGACTCCGGCTGCGAGATCATCACCGCGGCCGCGCCGAAGAATATCGACGATATCGAAGTGCTGATGCGCAACTAGGACCGGAAACGCTCATGCACATCCATCGACTCGCCGCGATCGCCGGACCCTGGTTTTGAGCAAGTCGGTTCACGATGTAGCGATCGTCGGTGGCGGACCGATTGGGGCCGCACTGGCGATCGCGCTGCAGGCCAGCGGACTATCCGTGCTGGTGCTCGAAGCGCGGCCCGATGCGGGCAACAGCAACGATGCGCGCATTCTGGCCATGTCCTACGGCAGCCACTTGATTCTCGAACGCCTCGGCATTTGGTCACGGATCGAGCCCGTCACACCGATCGAATCGATCCATGTTTCCCAGCGCGGCGGTTTTGGCCGCACCCTGCTGAGCGCAGATGAAGCGGGACTGCCTGCGCTCGGCTATGTCGTGCGCTACGCCCGACTGCAGCGGGCTCTGGGCCAGGCGATCGAGTCGGAACACACGACATTGATTGCCGGCGCCGAGGTCACCGGCATGCAATCTACAGCCGGGGACGTCAGCATCGAGTTTCACAGACAGGGAACCACGCAGTCGGCGACGACGCGCCTGCTGGTCATTGCCGACGGAGGTGCCAGCGCCGAATTGCACGGCGGTGCGAGCGTGAAAGTGCGCGAGTATGGTCAGGATGCCGTTGTGGGCCTGGTCGAAACTTCGAAGCCGCACGGGCGCAAGGCTTTCGAGCGTTTCACGCCGGACGGTCCAATCGCGTTGCTGCCCTTCGAGAGCCGTTATGCACTGGTGTGGACGACGACGCCGGAAGCCGCGAATGAACTGTCTGCGCTTCCCGGGAACGCTTTCCTGCAGAAACTGCAACACCATTTCGGCGATCGCGCCGGGCGCTTCCTGGCCATAGAAGCACGCGCGCGCTTTCCGCTGATACTGCGCTACGCCGCCGATCCGGTCTTGCCACGCACCGTCATGCTCGGCAATGCCGCACAGGCGCTGCACCCGATTGCCGGTCAGGGGTTCAACCTGGGATTGCGCGATGCCTGGGAACTCGGCGAAACCTTGCTCCTGCATGCAGCGCACGATCCCGGATCGGTCGAGTGCCTTGGCGCTTATCGCGCCGCTCGGCGCCCGGATCGCCTGCGCGGCATCGCGCTAACCCACTCGCTGGTCAAGATTTTTTCCAATGATTTTGCGCCGCTGCGGGCTGCGCGTGGAGCCGCACTGGCGTTGCTCGATCTCGTCCCGGCGGCCAAGCGTGCTTTGATGCAGCGCATGATCTTCGGCGCATTGCGATAACAGGCGCTGTTTCGCTTTCTCCGCTGCGCATGCTTTGCGCTAGAATGGCGATCCGCTTTTTCGCCCTGATGCCGAAATGCAAATCGGTCCGCATGTTCTCAGGAACAATCTGATCGTCGCGCCCATGGCGGGAGTGACTGATCGGCCATTCCGGCAATTGTGCAGGGCGATGGGGGCCGGCATGGCGGTTTCCGAAATGATGTCATCGAATGCGCAACTCTGGAATACGTCGAAGTCGCGGCGGCGCGCGGACCATCAGGGCGAAGTCGATCCCATTGCGGTGCAGATCGCCGGGGCCGATCCCGCGGCAATGGCAGAAGCGGCGCGTTACAACGCGGATCGCGGCGCACAGATCATCGACATCAACATGGGCTGCCCGGCCAAGAAGGTTTGCAGCGTCGCTGCCGGATCGGCACTGCTGCAGGACGAGCCCCTGGTCAGCCGGATTCTTGACGCCGTGGTGGCGGCAGTCGATATCCCGGTCACGCTGAAAATCCGCACCGGCTGGAATCCGCAGAACCGCAATGCGCTGCGTGTGGCGCAAATAGCGCAAGCCGCGGGCGTCAAGGCGCTGTCGATCCACGGCCGCACCCGCGCCTGCGCCTTCATCGGCGATGTGGAATACGATACCATCGCCGAGGTGAAGTCGCGTGTCAGCATTCCCGTCGTCGCCAATGGCAACATCGACTCCCCGGAAAAAGCCCGCGAAGTGCTACGCCGAACCGGCGCCGATGCACTGATGATCGGCCGCGCAGCCCAGGGTCGGCCGTGGATCTTTCGCGAGATCCAGCACTATCTGGCGAGTGGCAGCCACCTTCCCGCTCCAAGAATCACGGAGATCCGCGAAGTGCTGGCGCGGCATCTGCATGATGTTTACGCACTCTACGGAGAACAGGGCGGCGTGCGCGTCGCGCGCAAGCATATCGGCTGGTATGTCAGGGGACTTGCCGGCGCTTTCGAATTCCGCCGGACGATGAACAGACTGGAAAGCGCGCAACAGCAACTCGCTGCCGTGGAAAGCTACCTTGCCGGACTTGCAACCCGTGGAGATCGCCTGACCTATATCGAGGACCTCGCGGCATGATCAACGACAACGAAATCGCCCGCTACGTGCGCAAGGCCATGGACGGCTACTTCAAGGATCTGGACGGCGAACGACCCTGCGCCATCTACGATATGGTGATGAATTCGGTCGAGAGGCCGCTGCTGGAAATCGTGCTGCACCGGGTTTCCGGCAACCAGACGCAGGCGGCGCAGTTGCTGGGCATGAACCGCAACACCTTGCGCAAGAAAATCAAGAGTTACGGCATCAAGTAGAACACCGGTGCGTCACGACCCGGCCGCCTGTCCGTAACGGACGGGCGGTTTATTTTTGGAATGCGTTCGATGAGCAAACGGCAAGCGCTGATCAGTGTGTCCGACAAAAGCGGTGTGGAGGAAGTCGCCCGCGTCCTGCGCACGCTCGGGTTCGACATTCTGTCGACTGGCGGAACCGCCAGGCGGTTGCACGAGGCGGGTATTGCGGTCGTCGAAATCGGCAACTACACCGGTTTTCCGGAAATGCTCGATGGCCGCGTGAAGACACTGCATCCGAAAGTTCATGCCGGCATCCTCGCGCGTCGCGATCTGCCCGCGCACATGCAGGCCCTCAGCAAAGCGCAGATTCCGACCATCGATCTGGTGATCGTCAATCTCTATCCCTTCGTGCAGACGATTTCCGAGCCCGGCTGCACGCTGGAAGATGCCGTCGAGAACATCGATATAGGCGGTCCGACCCTGGTTCGCGCGGCGGCAAAGAACTGGCGGCACGTGACGATCGTCACGGATCCGGCCGACTATTCCGCATTGATCGCCGAAATGCAGTCGGCCCAGGGTGCGATCAGTGTCGAGACCCGTTATCGCCTCGCGAGGAAGGCTTTTTCGCATACCGCGGCTTATGACGGCGCGATCAGCAACTATCTGACTTCGATGGACATCAGCGGCGCGCGCAGTGCGTTTCCCGAACAGATCAACATGAGCTACGCCAAGGTCCAGGATTTGCGCTATGGCGAGAATCCTCATCAGCAGGCGGCGTTCTATCGCGACCTGAAGCCGGTAGCGGGTGCGCTGAGCAACTACCGGCAGTTGCAGGGCAAAGAACTGTCCTACAACAACATCGCCGATGCGGATGCCGCGTGGGAATGCGTGAAGACCTTCGAACAACCGGCCTGCGTCATCGTCAAGCACGCCAATCCCTGCGGCGCTGCCGTGGCCGGCGGCACGGCCCAGGCGTATCGCCGCGCGTTCAAAACCGACCCGACTTCCGCGTTCGGAGGCATTATCGCGTTCAATCGCGAGATCGATCTGGAAACGGCCGAAGCGCTGTCGCAGCAATTCATGGAAGTCCTGATTGCGCCGCGCATCGCCGCGGATGCGGCAGCGGCGCTGGCCGGGAAAACCAATGTGCGCGTGCTGGAGGCGCCGATCGAGGTCGGCGCAAACCGGTACGACACCAAACGCGTCGGCGGCGGCCTGCTGGTACAGACACCGGATGCGATGAACATTCAGATTTCGGACATGCGTATCGTCACCAGCAAGCAGCCGACTGCCGAGCAACTCTCGGACCTGCTGTTTGCCTGGAGGGTGGCGAAATTCGTCAAGTCCAACGCCATCGTATTCTGCGGCGATGGCATGACACTCGGCGTGGGCGCAGGACAAATGAGCCGCGTGGACAGCGCGCGCATTGCATCGATCAAGGCGGACAACGCCGGGCTGTCGCTTGCAGGTTCGGTGCTCGCCTCTGACGCTTTCTTTCCGTTCCGCGACGCAGTCGATGTGGTGGCAAGAGCAGGCGCGGCCGCGATCATCCAGCCCGGCGGCAGCGTGCGTGATGAGGAGGTGATTGCCGCCGCCGACGAGCATGGCATCGCCATGGTCCTGACCGGCGTGCGCCATTTCCGGCATTAGAGAATTCTGAATTTCTTCCGGGATTTGACCAATGAACGTACTGGTAGTCGGCAACGGCGGTCGCGAGCATGCGCTGGCCTGGCGGCTGGCGCAGTCGCCGCGCATCGGTCGCATCTATGTCGCCCCCGGAAACGCCGGCACCGCGCGCGAAGACGGATTGTTCAATCTGGCGCTGACATCGATTCCGGACCTGGTCGAATTCGCCCGCAAGCAATCGATCGCGCTTACGGTGGTCGGTCCGGAGGCGCCGTTGTCTGCCGGCATTGTCGATGCGTTCCGCGCCGCGGGTTTGAGAATATTCGGGCCGACGCGCGCTGCGGCGCAGCTCGAAGCCTCGAAGGATTTCGCCAAGTCCTTCATGATGAGGCACGGCATTGCGACCGCTGCATACGCGAGCTTCACCGATGCAAAGGCGGCTCACGATTACGTGGCGAAGCAGGGCGCGCCGATCGTGATCAAAGCCGATGGGCTGGCCGCGGGCAAAGGCGTGGTGGTGGCGATGACCCTGGAGGAAGCGCACGCGGCAATCGAACTGATGCTGGTGGACAACAAGATGGGAACGGCCGGCGCGCGCGTCGTCATCGAGGAATTCCTGGAGGGCGAAGAGGCGAGCTTTATCGTCATGGTCGACGGCCAGCACGTGTTACCCCTGGCCTCCAGTCAGGACCACAAGCGTCTGCGGGACGCAGATATGGGCCCGAACACGGGCGGCATGGGCGCCTACTCGCCGGCGCCTGTGCTGACGCCCACCATCCACGCCCGTGTGATGCGTGAAGTGATCCAGCCGGTGATCCATGGCATGGACAAGGAAGGGTATCCTTATACCGGGTTTCTGTATGCCGGCCTGATGATCCGCCCCGATGGCGCGACGAGGACGCTGGAATTCAACTGTCGCATGGGCGACCCGGAGGCCCAGCCGATCATGATGCGGCTAAAGAGCGATCTGTTCACCCTGATCGAACATGCTGTCAATGGCGCCCTGGACACCGTCGATGCCGAGTGGGACCGCCGCGTTGCCCTCGGCGCCGTCATGGCGACCGCGGGCTATCCGGAGGCCCCCCGCATAGGCGACGAGATCACGGGATTACCGCGCGACGCAGATGACTTTCATGTCTTTCACTCCGGGACTGCGCTGCACAACGGCAAAGTGCTGACCAGCGGCGGGCGCGTGTTGTGTGTGACTGCGCTGGGCGATAGCGTGCGTGTGGCGCAACGCCGGGCCTATGAAGTTGCCGAGGGCATCCACTTCGCCGGAAGCCAGATGCGCCGTGACATCGGCTTTCGCGCCATCGGTGCGAAGAAAAGCACCTTGTAACGCCATGGACAGCGGACGGGTCAAGAATTACCTGGCAGGGCTGCAGGATCGGATCGTCGGCAGGCTCGAAGTGATCGACGGCAGCAAATTCCGCCGCGACGAATGGATTCGTCCGGAAGGCGGCGGCGGGGTCAGCTGCCTGATCGAGGATGGCGCGCTATTCGAGCGCGGCGGGGTCAACTTTTCCGGCGTAACCGGCGATGCGCTGCCGGCATCGGCTACTGCGTCCCGGCCTGAGCTGGCCGGTCGTTCGTTCCAGGCCATGGGCGTATCCCTGGTCCTGCATCCGCGCAATCCGTACGTGCCGACGGTGCACATGAACGTGCGCTATTTCGTGGCGCACAAATCCGGCGCCGAGCCGGTATCCTGGTTCGGCGGCGGCATGGACCTGACGCCTTATTACGGTTTCGACGACGATGCCGTGCACTTTCACCGCACGTGCCGGGAGGCTCTGAAACCCTTCGGGGCGCAAACGCACGGCAAGTTCAAGAAGTGGTGCGACGAGTATTTCTATCTCAAGCATCGCAAGGAGCCGCGCGGCGTCGGCGGCATCTTCTTCGATGATCTGTCGGAGCCCGACTTCGATACCTGCTTCGCACTGGTCCGTAGCGTGGGCGATCACCTGTTGGACGCTTATGTGCCCATCGTCGAGCGCCGCAGGGACCTGCCTTTCGGCGAAGTCGAGCGCGATTTCCAGGCTTACCGCCGCGGCCGCTATGTCGAATTCAACCTGGTCTATGATCGCGGCACGCTGTTCGGCCTGCAGTCCGGCGGCCGCACGGAATCCATCCTCATGTCGCTGCCGCCGGTCGTGAAATGGCGTTACGACTGGAAACCCGAGTCCGGCACGCCTGAAGCCAGGCTCTACACCGATTTCCTGACTGCGCGCGACTGGATCTGACCGCGGCGGATTTATCTGCGCAGTACGCACTTGTCGTACAGGTTATGCAAGCGGTTGCGCGGATCGTATCTGGATTTCAACTGCCGGTAGGCGGCCCCGCCATAGAGGCCATCGAATTTTTCGCGCGAGTAATAGCTGTCCGAGTAAAGGGATTTGAGGCCGCCGAGTTCCTCCACCTTGCGCTCGATGAGTCTGTTGAAATGCCCCGCAAGTAGCGACTTGTTCGATTTTACGACGTCCCAGAATCCGAAATTCACGTAGGTTGTCGACGGACTCAGCGGATACAGGGGATAGACCGCCCGCGTATCCGGGCTGCGGATCGGACAGATCCATATCGGCAGGATGCCGACCTCGCGCTGAAAGAAATCCAGGAACTCGACCGCCCGCTCGATGGGGATGTCGACATCCTGGATGACCGACTCCCGGCGCATGCCGAACAGGGCGCCGATGCGCTGCGAAAATTGCAACGTGCTGTTCCAGCGCATCACCTTGGTATAGGTGCGCGAGTTCAGGCGCGCCTTGCCGGCCAGCCGGCGCAGCAGCGGATTCTGCACGCCGAAATTCTTCGAACACCAGAACCAGTCGGTATCCCAGCGCCAGAGAAAATCATGCGTCGTGAGATAGTCCGCAGAACTCTCGCGAATGGAACGGTAATAGATGTGTTCAAAAGTGTAGTCGCTGAGGAAAGGCGCGTCGTCGACAAATGTTCCCGTGGTCAGATAAAAATCACCTGGGCCGAATACGACACCGTCGACGAAATCGGCGCTCGAATCGCAAAGCGCCTGCAGGCCGCGAAAGTACTCAGACGCATCCCTGAAGTGAGAGTGCCCGATGCGCACGTACTTCTTCACCGGAATTGTCCTGGTACGCACGCGCAGTGCGTAGCCCAGCGTGCCGTAGGAGTTCGGAAAACCGAAGAACAGGTCACGGTGTTCATTCTGAGCCGTGCACAGATAAACATTGCCATCGCCGGCAAGAATATCCAGTTCGAGGACAGCCTGGTGCACCAGTCCCTGACGGAAGGACGTTGCCTCTATACCGACACCGGCCACGGCGCCGCCCAGCGTGATGGTTTTCAGCTGCGGCACCACGGCCGGCATCGTACCGCACGCCAGCGTGGACAGCACCAGCGTCTCGTATGGCGTCATGCCTTCCGCGTCTGCCCAGCCGGATTGCGGATCGACTTGCAGCACATGATTGAAATCGTGCACATCGAGCAGCGGCTTGGCTGCGCGATCGCGCTCTCGGAACAGGTTGGAATTCTTTTTCCGCAGCGTGACCTGCGCGGTGGCGGCGCGCAACTGCTGAGCCAGCCTTTCCCGGCGTGCCCCGTACGCGTCCGCTTTCGGCGCTTTCGAAGCCAACTCTAGCCCCGCTCGTAGAGGAAACTGCGGCTCATCGGGTAGGTGTCCTTGGTGATGTTGCCTTTGCTGAACACGATCTGGAACAAGTGTGTCCTCCCCGCAGCGGAACGGAACATTTCCGCACAGGAAATGAGATAAATCCGCCAGACGCGACGGAAATGCTCGTTGAACCTGGCGGGATCAAGGCCGCGGATGCTTTCCCAGTTACGATCGAAACGTTCCGCCCAGGCATCCAGCGTCGGCGCATAGTGGCGCCGCAGATTCTCGATGTCCACAATTTCCAACCCGCACCCTTCCATTTCCGAAATAGTCTGGGCAAGACTCGGGATCCAGCCGCCGGGAAATACGTGCTTGCGGATGTAGAACTCGGTATCGCGCTCGCCGGTGTGACCGATGAAATGGAGCAATCCCATGCCGCCTGGTTTGAGGAATTCGGCGTGCGCCTTCACCACTTGGGCAAGCTCGTCGCGTCCGGCATGCTCGAGTACGCCGATCGAAACCACCTTGTCATACTGCCGGTCGACTTCACGGAAATCGGCCAGCCTGACCTCCATCCGGCCTTCGAGGCCGCGCCGGCGGATTTCTTCCTGTACCGCCGTTATCTGTTCCGGCGTGGTATTCAGGCCATGGGCGACTGCGCCGTAGCGTTCATGGGCATGAAACATGAATCCGCCGAAGCCGCAGCCGATATCGATCACGCGTTCGCCACGGGAGAGCTGGATCTTGCGACAGACGTAGTCAACCTTGTTGACTTGGGCGTCCTCGAGCGTGGCCGTCCCCTCTTTCCAGAAACCGCACGTGTACATCATCAGCGGGGTATCGAGCCAGTGGCGGTAGAACTCGGTGCCGATGGCATAGTGAAAACGCGCATTGGCCCTGGCCTGGTCGATGCTGCGGTTGGAAAAGCGCAACTCATGCCAGCGGTTACGCAGCGCAATCAGCACGTTCGGGTGGCGATCAAATCCGCTCGCGAACGCGACCTGGAATGCGCGGCACAGATCGCCATCGACATCGACGTCACCGTCGAAGTAGGACTCCAGGAGCCCGCTGTGCCCGAACAGCAGAATGCGCCACTGCGCTCGGGGATTGCGCATGACGATGGTAAATGCCGGCACACCCTCCCGGTTCTGGTATCGCGAACCGTCGGCGAAGTCCAGGCGGAAGCAGGTTTCGACGCCGCTGCCGAACGCCGACATCCTGTCTCGAACCAATCTGGTGAGCATGTGTCCGCCCTCGCTGTAGAAAGACTCAAAGCAGATCCCGCCGGCGCCATCACTCGCCCAGGTAGGCTTTTCTCACCAGCGCATTAGCGAGCAACGCGCGCGCGCCGTCGGCAAGCGTAATCAGGCCGCTTTCCATGACATAGCCGCGATCGCTCGTCTCCAGCGCCAGCTTGGCGTTCTGCTCGACCAGCAATACCGTCACGCCTTCCTTCGACACCATACGCACTGTATCGAAAATTTTCTCGACCATCAGCGGGGCCAGGCCCATGCTCGGCTCATCGAGCAGCAGCAGCCTGGGGCGGCTCATCAGCGCCCGGCCGATCGCCAGCATCTGCTGCTCGCCTCCGGACAGGGTGCCACCGGTCTGATTGCGTCGTTCCGCGAGCCGCGGAAAGAGCCCGTAAATGCGCTCCAGATCCGCACGTATCCCGGCCTTGTCGTTGCGTGTATACGCACCCATCTGCAGATTCTCGCGAACCGTCAGGCGCCCGAATATGCCGCGCCCTTCGGGCACCAGCGCCAGTCCGCGCTCGACCAGTTGATAGGCGGCCAGGCTGCCCACGTTCTCGCCACGCAACTTCACCACGCCATGGTGATGCAACAATCCGCAAATTGCCTTCAACGTGGTGGTCTTGCCCGCTCCGTTGGCGCCGATCAGCGCGACCATTTCGCCCTCGGCGACGGTGAGGTCGATCCCCTTGACCGCGTTGATGCCGCCGTACGCGACCTTCAGTGCCTTCACCTCGAGCAGCGCACTCACGGCAGCGCTCCGCCGAGATAGGCGCGGATGACTTCGGGATCCTTCTGCACCAGCGCCGGCTCGCCCTCCGCGATCTTGCGCCCGTAATCGAGAACGGCGACGCGGTCGCAAAGGCCCATTACCAGCTTGACATCATGCTCGATCAGCAAGACGGTGATGCCATCGTCGCGAATTTTTTCCAGGAGCCGGCGCAATTCCGCTGTCTCGGTCGCGTTCATTCCCGCAGCCGGCTCGTCGAGCGCCAGCAGCTTCGGTTCCGTGGCGAGCGCGCGCGCGATTTCCAGCCGGCGCTGATCGCCATAGGCAAGGTTCCGGGAAAGCGCACTGGCGTGCTGGCTGATGCCAACATACGCAAGCAGTTCCCTGGAACGGCCGCGGATGGCAACTTCCTCCTCGCGCGTGCGGCGCGTGCGCAGGATCGCACCCACCGCGCCGGCATGCGTGCGCACATGCCGTCCGACCATCACGTTCTCGATGGCGGTCATGTTGCCGAACAGGCGGATGTTCTGGAAAGTCCGCGCGATGCCGGACTCGGCGACGCGATAAGGTTTGAGACCGAGCAGACTCGCGCCGTCGAATTCGAACCGACCGCGGTCCGGCGCGTAGAGCCCGGTCAGCACATTGAACAGCGTGGTCTTGCCGGCGCCGTTCGGTCCAATCAATCCATAGATTTCCCGGTGCTTGATGGTCAGCGAAACATCGGCGAGCGCCGTCAACCCGCCGAAGCGCTTTTCGATATGACGGAACTCGAGCAGGACCGCTGCTTGCATCAGCTTGAGTCCGTCTCCGCGAACTCGCGCTTGCGTCGCTTCGATGGCCACAGACCCGCCGGTCGGTAGAGCATCATGAACACCAGCGCCAGTCCGAACAGCAGCATGCGGATGACTTCCGGCTCGATCAGCAAGCGGCCGAACACGGCTTTCTGCACCGGTTCCACGGTATAGCGCAGGATCTCCGGCACAAAAGACAGCAGGATCGCGCCGAGCACCACCCCCCACACATTGCCCATTCCGCCAAGCACGACCATGGAGAGCACCATAATTGACTCTACAAAGACGAAACTCTCGGGGCTGATGAACCCCTGTGTCGCCGCGAAAATTCCGCCTGCAACACCACCAAAGCCGGCGCCCATTGCGAAGGCCAGCAATTTTACGTTGCGCGTGTTGATTCCCATCGCCTGCGCGGCGACCTCGTCTTCACGGATCGCAACCCAGGCGCGTCCGACACGGGAATTCTGCAGGCGCAGATTGACGATGATGGCCACGACCAGCACCACCAGCAATAGGTAGTAGTACTTGATCGGCCCGCTGAAGGCAAGACTTAGCAGGCTGTCGGTGCGGCTGAAATCCACTGCCCCGATCCTGAACGGATCGATGAGCGTGACGCCCTGGGGACCGTTGGTGAGATTGATCGGTTGCGAAAGATTATTCAGGAAGATGCGCACGATCTCACCGAATCCGAGCGTGACGATCGCCAGATAGTCTCCGCGCAATTTGAGCGTCGGTGCACCGAGCAGCACGCCGAACATGCAGGCCAGCGCGGCGCCGATCGGCAGGATGACCCAGAACGGCAGATGCAATCCAAAGTGCGGGGAGGCCAGCAAGGCGTAGCAATACGCGCCAACCGCATAGAATGCGATGTAGCCAAGATCGAGCAGGCCGGCAAAGCCGACCACAATATTCAGCCCGAGTGAAAGCAGCGCGAACAGGATCGCGAGATTCGTGATGCGCACCCACGCCGTGCCCATCGACGCGAGTGCGAACGGCAGGATGAACAGGGTGACGACGATGAGCGCAAGGCCCAGCCACGGCGCGGTACGGTGCGCACGCAGATTTTCGAGGCGCTCCATCCAGTTCTTCATGCGTCAGGCGCGGTCGGAGACCCGCTCGCCGAGCAGGCCCGAGGGCCGCAATACCAGCACGGCAATCAGGACCATGAACGCGAAGACGTCCTGGTAGTTGCTGCCGAACAGCACGAAGTGGTTGTCCCTCGCGCAACGCGCGGCGAGTGCGTCGGAGATTCCCGACACGTGGCACAAGTCCATGATCTCGCCGATGTAGCCCGCGCCGAGCGCCTCGACCACGCCAAGGAGCACGCCACCGAGCATCGCACCGGCGAGATTACCGATGCCGCCGAGCACCGCAGCGGAGAACGCCTTCATGCCGAGCAGCGAGCCCATGGTGTAATGCGCGATGCCGTAGTAAGTCCCGACCATGACACCGGCGACGGCGCCGAGGCCGGCGCCGATCACGAAGGTGGCCGAAATCACGCGGTTGACATTGATGCCCATCAATCCGGCGATCTGCGGATTCTCGGAGGTTGCCCGCATGGCGACACCAAGGCGCGTGCGATAGACCAGCAGTGTCAGGCCGGCCATCATCAGGAACGAGCCGAGAATGATGGCGATCTGCACTGCACTGATGGTTGCGCCGGCAAACTCGAAGACGCGATTGTGGATGATCTGCGGAAAGCCCAGCGGATTGCGGCTCCAGATGATCATCGCAACTTGCTGCAGGATGATCGAGATGCCGATCGCCGTGATCAGTGGCGCGAGCCTTGGCGCACCGCGCAGCGGTCGATAAGCGATGCGCTCCATGGTGAAACCGACCGCCATGCAAACCGGTACCGCGCAGAGCACACCGGCGAACACGATCAGCAGCGGCGGCAGCACGGTACCGGCAAGGGCGGCAATCACGGATAGCGAAACCATGGCGCCCACCATCACGACTTCGCCGTGGGCGAAATTGATCAGCTGAACGATTCCGTAAACCATGGTGTATCCCAGCGCAACGATGGCATACACACTGCCCAGGGTAAGGCCATTGACGAGTTGCTGAAGGAAAATATCCAAGAGATCAGTCAGGCTGTCGCCCGTCAACTGCTAACAAGGTCCGATCGGCGGACGCGGCGCGCGGCATCGGGTGGAACACCCATCAAAGAAAACAGCACCCGCAGGTGCCGTTTTCATAGCGGAGCAACCGCACCGCCTACTTGGCGGCGCCGTCTTTGAGGAAATCGGCGAACTGGACCGACTTGCCGCCCTTGATGATGGCGACCGGCGTAATAGTGCCGTTGTTCATGGTGAAGATCGTCATTTCCGCATCCTTGCGGTCACCCTTGGCGTCGAATTCGATGTGGCCGCTCGCGCCTTGGTACTTGATCTTGGCAAGCTCCGGCAGATACTTCGCCGGATCGGTCGAATTGGCGGCCTGCATTGCAGCAATGATCAGGTTGGCCGCATCGTAGGTGAACGGCGCGTAGATCACCGGATCGGAATTGAACTTCTTCCTGTACGCTTCCAGGAATCCCTTGCTCGATGCCTGCACCGGGATTCCCGCTTGCGAGCACACCAGTCCTTCCGATGCAGCGCCGGCCAGCTCCTTCATCTTGTCGGTGCAGGCACCGTCGCCGAATGAGAACACGGCCTTCAGCCCGAGTTCGCGCCCTTGCTTCATCAAGGGACCGGCGCCGGAATCCATGCCGCCGTAGAAAATCGCATCCGGACCCTTGCCCTTCAGCTTGGTCAGAATGGCTTTCCAGTCGCGCGTCTCCTGCGTGCCTTTCTCGCGGGGCAGCACGTTGACGCCGGATGCCTTCAATGTCTTCTCGACTTCGTTCGCGAGTCCCTCGCCGTAGGCTGTGGCATCGTCGATCACCGCCACGGACTTTGGTTTGTGTTCGGACACCAGATATCTGGCGATGGCGGGCCCTTGCTGATCATCGCGGCCCACGGTACGGAACGCGACCTTGAAACCCTGCTCGGTCAGTTTGGGATTGGTCGCCGAACCGCTGATCATCGGAATGCCGGCCTGGTTGTACACGGCCGAAGCCGGAATGGTGACGCCGGAATTCAGGTGTCCGACCACGCCGGCCACTTTCGCATCGACAAATTTCTGCGCGATGATCGGGCCTTTGTTCTCCTTGCCTTCGTCGTCTTCGCTGATCATCTCGAAAGCGACTTTCTCGCCGCCTATGGACAGGCCTTTCGCATTGGCTTCCTCGATCGCGAGACGCACGCCGTTCTCGTTGTCCTTGCCCAGATGCGCGATGGCGCCGGTCAGCGGTGCCGCATGTCCGATCTTGACCACCCGCTGTATGGACGAAGCTTTCCCGACTGCACCGGATTGTTCTTCCTTCTTGCCACAACCAGCCAGACCGAATGTCGTTACCGCAACAAGGCCTGCTGCAACCCATTTGAACGCGTTCGTCGTGCCGAGAGCCTTCATGTCTGTGTCCCCCTGTTGTTTGTATCGTGTCACGCTGGTGCGCACGGATTATCCGCCAGCGTTTTGAGCATTGTCAATTTGGGCCGCCGATTCATCGAGTTGTGCGCGGACACCGAAACCGCCAAAAAACAAAAAGGCCGGCACTTGCCGGCCTTTCCTGCTGCAACTACGATGCGGTTACTACAGGGACAAGATCCAATCTACCAGTAGCTTGGCCTCGCCCTCTTTGACCGGATTGGGCGGCATCGGAATCGTACCCCATACCCCGCCTCCGCCATTGATCACTTTCTTGATCAACATGGCTTCCGCGTCTTTGTTGCCCTTGTACTTCTTGGCAATTTCGGTGTAGGCGGGACCGACCAGCTTCTTGTCAATCGCGTGACAGGCCAGGCAATTCTTGGCCTGTGCCAAAGCTTTCGCCTTTTCGGCATCTGCCGCGTTCGCACCAAAGGCCAGCGCCAGACCCGCCGTCGCCACAATCATCAGGAGTTTCTTCATTTACGAGCGCCTTTCATTTCGAGTTGATTTGGACCGCCGCGCATTTTATCGGCTTTGGTCCGCTTTGAAAACCTTCGGGCATTTAGCCTTCGGGCATTTAGCCGGTTTCAAGCTCCGCCAGCAACGCCTGGACATCCCCGATCGGTGCCAGACAAATAACGCCGCGGCAGAGATAAGCGTTGACAGCGGCATCGACAGGCTTGTTCAACACCCCCGGCAGAGCGGAAGACGCCGAGTCGAGCGCCAGCGTCATCGCGTCCGGCAGATATCTGCTCGAAAGCGTTTGCTGCCACGGACGCAGGGCATCCCGCGATCCGCGTAGCACGATCACCCTGGTCGGTTCCAACACGGCCTCAAGGGCGGCACAGAGCGTTGAAAATCCTCCGGGCTGCCGCAGCATCGACGGATGGAAAAGCCGGACCGCCCGGTCAGCCGCCTGCAGATAACGCGATTCGCCAAGCACATGTCCGAGGCGCGTGAGCGCCAGCGCCGCGATGCCGTTTCCAGAAGGTGTCGCGTTGTCCGCACCCGGTTTGGGCCGCAGAATCAGCGCTTCGTGGTCGTCGCTGGTGAAGAAAAAACCGCCCATGGCCCGATCTTCAAAGTGCTCGAGCAGGGTGTCAGCGAGTGTGGTCGCGAGTTGCAGGTCGCCCGCTGAAAACTCGGCCTGCAACATCTCCAGCAACGCGGCAAGCAGAAAAGCGTAGTCGTCCAGATACCCGTTCAGATGGGCGCGGCCGTCCTTGCAGGTCGCCAGCAGCCGTCCCTGCTTGTACATTCTTGCCGTGACGAAATCCATTGCGCCACGCGCCGACCCATGCCAGTCGTCGCGTCCGAATACGCGAGCGGCGTGGGCCATGCCTTCGATCATCAACGCATTCCAACTGGTGAGAATTTTCTCGTCCCGGCCCGGACGCACACGCCTGTCGCGGGCCGCGAACAGCCGGGCGCGCGCGCTCTGCAACAAAGTTTCGCACTCCTGCAGGTCGCGACCCGCCTGTGCTGCGACGCTTTCCAGGGCTTGCGCCACGCGGGGATTCCAGGCGCGGCCCTCGAAATTCGGTGCACGGTCGAGCCCGTAGTGAGCGGCGGCAATCTCATATTCGTCATCCGTGAGCAGCGCGACGAATTCCGCGCGTGACCAGACGTAGAACTTGCCTTCCTCGTGCTCCGAGTCGGCGTCGAGCGAAGAGTAATAACCGCCATCGGGAGATTGCATCTCGCGTATCACCCAGCCCGCGGTCTCCTCGCAAACTCGCTTGAACAGGGGGTCGCCGGTCACCAGCCAGGCGTCCGCATACAGGCGCAACAGCGGCCCATTGTCGTAGAGCATTTTCTCGAAGTGCGGAATCAGCCAGCCGGCATCCGTGCTGTAGCGACAGAAACCGCCGCCGAGCTGATCGTAGATTCCACCCTGCGCCATTTTCGTGAGCGTCAGGATCACCAGATCGCGCAGACGCGTGTCGAGCGTCGATCGGGACACGCGCAGGCAGAATGCGAGCTCGAACGGATGCGGGAATTTCGGCGCGGCTCCGATGCCGCCATGAATTTCATCGAAACCCGATTTCAATTCGGCGGCCGCCCTGGTGATCGGTTCACGACTCAATTCGACTGCAGCGGCCGCGGCGGGCAGCGTACTGGCGAGAAAATCGAGCAGGGATTCGTTCTGCCGGTCGATTTCACTGCGCTTGTCGCGGTAAACAACCGCAATGTTCTGCAGCAGTGCGCCAAACCCCGGCAGACCGTAGCGTGCCGTTTTGGGGAAGTAGGTGCCGCCGAAAAACGGCTTCTGCGCCGGCGTCAGGAACATGGTGAGCGGCCACCCGCCGGAGCGCTGCGTCAGCAGATGATGCGCGGTCTGATAAATCTGGTCGAGGTCGGGGCGTTCTTCGCGATCGACTTTTATGTTCACGAACAACGCGTTCATGATCGTCGCGGTGTGCGGATCCTCGAAGGACTCGTGCGCCATGACGTGGCACCAATGGCAGGCGGAATAACCGACCGACAGCAGGATCGGCTTGTCCTGGTCGCGCGCCAGCTTGAGCGCTTCTTCGCCCCACGGATGCCAGTCCACCGGGTTGCCGGCATGTTGCTGCAGATAAGGGCTGGTTTCGCCGGCGAGCCGGTTCGGCATGGCTAAAGGTCCAACTCGCTCCACAGCTCATCGATCCGGCGTTTGACTCCGGCGTCCATGGCGATCGGAACGCCCCACTTGCGGCTGGTCTCACCGGGCCATTTGTTGGTGGCATCGAGCCCCATTTTCGACCCGAGTCCGGAGACGGGACTGGCAAAATCGAGATAGTCGATCGGGGTATTTTCCGCAATCAAGGTATCGCGTGCCGGGTCGACGCGAGTGGTGATGGCCCAGATCACTTCCTTCCAGTCGCGCACGTCGATGTCGTCGTCGACGACGATGATGAACTTGGTGTACATGAACTGGCGCAAGTAGGACCACACGCCGAACATGACGCGCTTGGCGTGTCCCGCGTACTGCTTGCGCATGCTGACCACGGCAATGCGGTAGGAGCAGCCCTCCGGCGGCAGGTAGAAATCCACGATCTCGGGAAACTGTTTGGTGAGCAGCGGCACGAACACTTCGTTCAGCGCCACGCCGAGCACGGACGGTTCGTCCGGCGGCTTGCCGGTGTAGGTGCTGTGATAAATCGGGTCCCGGCGCAGGGTGATGCGCTCAATGGTGAACACCGGGAAGGTGTCCTGCTCGTTGTAGTAACCCGTGTGATCGCCGAACGGGCCCTCCAGGGCGTTCTCGCCCGGATGGATAACGCCTTCGAGCACAATTTCGCTGGATGCCGGCACCTGCAGATCGGAGCCGAGGCATTTGACCAGCTCGGTCCTGGAGCCGCGCAGAAGTCCCGCGAACTGGTATTCGGAGAGCGAGTCCGGCACCGGCGTCACCGCACCGAGGATCGTCGCCGGGTCGGCCCCGAGCGCGACCGCAACCGGAAACGCCCGACCGGGACTGGCGTCGCAGTGGTCGCGGTGGTCCAGCGCACCGCCGCGATGCGCCAGCCAGCGCATGATGACCTTGTTCGGCGCGATCACCTGCTGCCGATAGATGCCGAGGTTCTGTCGCGGTTTGCGCGGACCGCGCGTGACCGTCAGTCCCCAGGTGATCAGCGGTCCGGCGTCGCCCGGCCAGCAGGTCTGGATCGGCAGTTTGCCGAGATCCACGTCGTTGCCCTCCCACACGACTTCCTGGCATGGCGCGCTGCCGACAATCTTCGGCGCCATGTTCATCACCTGCTTGAGCACGGGCAGTTTGTCCCAGGCGTCTTTCAACCCCGACGGCGGCTCAGGCTCCTTCAGATAGGCCAGCAGTTTGCCGACTTCCTTCAGCGCCGCCACCGATTCCTCGCCCATCCCCATCGCCACGCGCTGCGGTGTGCCGAACAAATTCGCCAGGACCGGAATTGCAAAGCCTCTTGGCCTTTCGAACAACAGCGCCGGTCCCTGCGCTTTCAGCACGCGGTCGCAGATTTCGGTCATTTCCAGATGCGGCGAGACCTCCGTAGCGAGGCGTCGGAGTTCGCCCTGTTTTTCCAGTTGACCGATGAAATCGCGAAGGTCGTGATAGCGCATGGGCGGGGCAGTCGAGATGAGCGGCGGTTCAGATGATCGGATTCATGCCGCCATCCATCGGGATCACCGCGCCCGTGACGTAAGCCGCCTGCTCGGAAGCCAGGAACAGTGTGACGCTGGCGATGTCCTTCGGGTCAGCGTAGCGGCCCAAGGGTACGCGCGCCTGGCCTTGCTCGAGTGCCTGTCCCGCGCTAATCCCTTTGGCTTTCGCTTCCAGCTCGAGTGCTTCGCGAATGCGCTCGCGCGACACAATGGCAACCCTGGCGCCTTCGTCGAGGAAGGCGCGCGCACAGGCCAGTCCGATTCCCTTGCTGCCGCCGGTTATCAGAACCGAGCGATTTCTTAGACCGAGTTCCATGTTTGTCTCCGTATCGATGAGTTCGCGCCGTTCAGACCGGATGCGGCCCCGCAGGAATTAATTCACCGGTCACGTATGTTCGCGGAAGAAAAAGCTGGCGAAGATGCCGGCGAAGATCGCCGCGCCTATCCAGTTGTTATGCCGAAACGCCCGAAAGCACGAGGCAGGATCGCGACCGCGGATCATCCGGTACTGATTGGCGGCCAGGCCGGCCGCGATAGCCAGTCCGAAGTGGAAATGCCATCCCGGCAACAGCCTGCCGATCCACAGCATGAGCAGCAGAAAAAGAGCATGACAGCCCATCACGGCGGCGACATCATGGCGGCCGAATGTAATCGCGGAAGTGCGAATGCCGATCTTGCGATCGTCTTCCCGGTCCACCATCGCGTATTCCGTGTCATAGGCGATCGCCCAAAACACGTTTGCCGCCAGCAGTTCCCACGCCGCCCACGGCACCTGGTTGGTTTGCGCAGCGAAGGCCATGGGAATGCCGAAACCGAAGGCCAGGCCGAGGACCGCCTGCGGCACGGCAAAGAAACGCTTGGTGAATGGATAGATCGCCGCGATGACGAGTGCAACGATCGACAACTGGAGGGTTAGCGCGTTTAACTTCAGGGCCAGCGCGAACGCCGCCAGGATCAGCGCCAGCGCGACCAGCAATGCCTCGATCGGTTTGATGCGCCCGGCAGCCAGCGGACGGTCCCGCGTTCGCGCCACCTTGGCGTCGAAATCGCGATCGGCATAATCGTTGATGGCGCAACCCGCGGAACGCATCAGCACGGTACCGAGCATGAAAATCCACACAACCGTCCAGTCCGGGTGACCTCGGGAGGAAAGCCACAGCGCCCAAAGCGTCGGCCACAGCAGCAGCAGGATGCCGATCGGCTGGTCCAGCCGGATCAGTTTTTCATAGGCGTTGATGCGCTCGATGACAGTCATGGCGTTACGTGAACGGTTTCGGCGGGCCGTGTTTCAGCGGACCGTGTTTCAGCGGGGCGTGGCGCCCGCAATGCCGACATGATCGCATACGGACAGGGTCGGGCCTACGCCTTGAGCAGTTCCTCGCGGCCGCCAAGCCAGCGTTGCAGGTGCAACTGCGCATTCGCCGGATGATCGCGCAGCAGTGGCGCGGCCAGGGTGCGTGCCGCCTCCAGCAGGTCGATGTCCTGTTCCAGATCGGCGAAGCGCAGCATCGGCACGCCGCTTTGTCGAGCGCCGAGCAATTCTCCGGGACCGCGCAGCCGCAGGTCATGACGCGCAATTTCGAATCCATCGGTGTTCTCGAAAATAATGCGCAGCCGCTCGCGGGCGTTCTGCGACAGCGGATTCTGGTAGAGCAGGATGCACACGCTGCTCTGACTGCCGCGTCCCACGCGGCCGCGCAATTGGTGCAGTTGCGACAGCCCCATGCGTTCGGCGTGTTCGATCACCATCAGCGAGGCGTTCGGCACATCGACGCCGACCTCGATCACCGTGGTGGCGACCAGCAACTGGATCTCGTTGGCCTGGAATGCCGTCATGACCAGGGCTTTCTCCGAGTTCGGCAATCTGCCGTGGACCAGTCCGATCTTCAGCTCCGCAAACATGGCGACCAAACCCTCGTAGGTATCGATCGCGGTCTGCAACTGCAGGGCTTCGCGCCGCGCACGGACCTTGCTCGGCTGTGCGTTCACACCGGGGCCCGCGGCCGCGCCACCTTCGCGGGCCCATCCCGCACGCGGGTCCCTGCTCCGCGCTGCGCTGTCGGACTCCTCGATCAGCGGGCAAACCCAGTAAGCCTGCCGGCCAGCCAGACACGCGTCGCGCACCCGCTGGATCACCTCATTGCGCCGGGCGTCGGACAACAGCTTGGTCAGCACCGGCGTTCTCCCGGGGGGTAGTTCGTCGATCACCGACACGTCGAGGTCGGCGTAGTAACTCATGGCCAGCGTGCGCGGAATCGGCGTTGCGCTCATCATCAGCTGATGCGGCTGGACTCGAGCGTCCCCGTGGCTGCCCTTCTGGCGCAGCGCCAGGCGCTGATGCACGCCGAAGCGATGCTGCTCGTCGACAATCGCGAGACCCAGCTTGCTGAACGCGACCTCGTCCTGGAACAGCGCGTGGGTGCCGACGACGAGCGCCGCTTTTCCCGAGGAAATGTCCGCCAGCGCCTGCTCGCGCTCCTTTTTCTTCAGGCTGCCGGTGAGCCATACCACCTCGACGCCGAGGGGCGCGAGCCACAGGGCAAATTTGCGGTAATGCTGTTCCGCGAGGATTTCCGTCGGCGCCATGACCGCCGCCTGATAGCCGGATTCGATCGCCTGCAGTGCAGCCAGCGCGGCCACGATGGTCTTGCCGCTGCCGACATCGCCCTGCAACAGGCGCTGCATCGGATGCGGCCGCGTGAGATCCGCGCGAATGTCTGTCAGTACGCGCGTCTGCGCGCGCGTGAGCCTGAACGGCAGCGCGGAGATCAGCGCCTTGGACATCTTCGAATACTGCAGCAGCGGATGCGCGCGCACGCGGTGGCGCTGCTCGTGGTGCATCCGCATCGACAGTTGCTGCGCCAGCAGCTCATCGAACTTGACCCGGCGCCAGGCCGGATGGGAGCCATCGAGCAGTGTCTGCGCGTCGGCGTCGGGCGGCGGATTGTGCAGCAGCCGGATCGCCTCATCGAACGGCATCAGTTTCAATTTTCTGCGCACCGGCTCCGGCAACGCGTCGGCGAGGTCGGCGCTGGCCAACGCGCGCGCAGCGAGCTTGCGCAGCACTTCCTGACCCAGCCCTGCCGTCGTCGAATACACCGGGGTCAGCGCCTGCGGCAGTGGCGCCTCTCCACGCAACACGCGAAACCGCGGATGAACCATTTCGGCGCCGAAGAAACCCTGCCGGATCTCTCCCATCACGCGCACTTTGACCCCGGGTGCCAGCGCGTTCTTCTGGCTCGGATAGAAATTGAAGAAACGCATCACCAGCTTTGCGCTGCCATCGTCGATTTCCGAAACGAGCTGCCGCCCCGGACGGAACTTGATACTGGTCTCGACTACCGTGCCTTCTACTTGCGCGGTTTCGCCGGACAGCGCGTCATGGATGGAAACGATACGGGTTTCGTCTTCGTAGCGCAGCGGCAAATGCGTGACCAGGTCCGACAGCTTGTGGATGCCGATGCGCGCCAGCTTCTGCTGTACCAACGGGGTGGCGAATGAGAGTGATGGGTCAGGCGTGAGGCGTGAGGGGTGAGGCGTGAGGGGTGAGGCGGAAGAACTGTCTTTGGCATTCGATGCCGCCTGGGCAGGCGTGTGTTTCCTGCCTGCACTAACGGCGCTCCGTTTCTCACCCTGCGGAAGTGCGCGTTTCACGCGCGCCGTCTCGGCGCGTGCTTGCGCCGGTCGGAAGCCTTCTGTCGATTTGTCGCCTCACCCCTCACGCCTCACGCCTCACCAATACCGCCTCGATCTCGACCAATGCGCCGCGCGGCAATTGGGAGGCGCCGAGCGCGCAACGCGCCGGATACGGTTGCTTGAGATATTGCGACATAATGTCATTGAGCCGGGGGAAATGCGCCAGGTCGGTCAGGAACACCGTGATTTTCACCGCATCGTCGAGACTCGCGCCTGCGGCGCATCGGGGGTGTTAACGGCCTGTTGTTAACAGCCTGTTTGGTCACGGCTTGCTCCGGGTATAGAATGTTGCGCCACAACAAGGGCAGGCCCGCTGGCCAGCCTTGCTTTCTCACGATGATAACCGAACCCCCCGTTGCCGAAACCTTGTCACGACGCCGCCTTGTCACGACGCCGAGGCGCATTGCATCATTTTTCCAGTCCGATGAGCGACAAGCCGGGCGGCTGCATTCGCGCGCACACGCGCCCCGGCCTGCGCAGCATGACGCTCCGGGGGCACTGAGGAACGAAGAATAACAATGAGCTCCAACGGGAACGGGCACGAGAAAAAGGGTGTTTTGCCGTTGACGGTCGCGGCCATCGGGGTGGTCTTCGGCGATATCGGCACCAGTCCGTTGTATGCCATGCGCGAAGCATTCCACGGCAGCCATCCGCTCGCCGCCAACCATGACAACGTGCTGGGCGTGCTGTCGCTGATTTCATGGTCCCTGATCATCGTCGTGACGCTGAAGTACGTGGTATTCATGATGCGCGCGGACAATCGTGGCGAGGGTGGCATCATGGCCTTGCTCGCCCTGGTGTTGCGCTCCACGACGCGCAACACCCGCGGTCGCATGATATTGATGTCGCTCGGCCTGTTCGGCGCCGCCCTGTTTTACGGCGACGGGGTCATCACGCCGGCGATTTCCGTATTGTCCGCCGTGGAAGGTCTGGAAGTTGCGACCCCGGCCCTAAAGCCGTTCGTCATTCCCGTCACCATCCTCGTCCTGATCGGCCTTTTTCTGTTTCAGCAGAAAGGCACTGAAATGGTCGGCGCGCTGTTCGGGCCGATCACCCTGGTCTGGTTCGCGGTACTGGCGTTGCTGGGCATCAGGAATATCGTCAACTATCCGCAGGTCCTGGTCGCGTTCTCTCCGGGTTATGCCATCGCCTTCTTTGGCGAGAATTCGACCGGCGGCTTTCTGGTGCTCGGCGCGGTCGTGCTGGCCATTACCGGTACCGAGGCGCTGTACGCGGACATGGGGCATTTCGGCAAAAAGCCGATCCGGCTGGCCTGGTCCTGTTACGTGCTGCCGGCGCTGTTCCTGAATTATTTCGGCCAGGGCGCATTGATCCTGCACGACAAGGACGCCGTGCAAAACCCCTTCTATCACATGGCGCCGGAGTGGGCGTTGTACCCGATGGTGGTCCTCGCCACCATGGCCACCGTGATCGCGTCGCAGGCGGTGATCTCCGGAACCTATTCCCTGACCCGGCAGGCGATCCAGCTCGGCTACTGCCCGCGGCTCGAAGTCACGCATACCTCCGAAAGCGAAATCGGACAGATCTATATGCCCTGGATCAACTGGGTGCTGCTGGCTGCGGTGATCGGGCTGGTGCTCGGCTTCGAATCCTCCAGCAACCTCGCGGGCGCTTACGGCGTCGCGGTGACCGGCACCATGGCCATCGACACCGTGCTGGCCTTCGTGTTGATGCGCAGTCTGTGGCGCTGGCCGCTGTGGATAGCCCTGCCGTTGCTGTTGATCTTCCTGACGATCGACTTGTCGTTCTTCAGCGCAAATGCGGTCAAATTGTTGCAGGGCGGCTGGTTCCCGATCATGGTCGCGATCGTGCTGTTCACGCTGCTGGTGACCTGGAAGCGCGGACGGCTGCTGCTCATGGAGCGGCTATCTCCGGGCTCGATCCCGATCGAACCTTTCATCCGCAGCGTCACCGCCCACCCGCCGACGCGCGTACCGGGCACAGCGGTATTCCTTACCGCCGCAGCCGAAGGCGTGCCGCACGCGTTGCTGCACAATTTAAATCACAACAAAGTGCTGCACGAGCGCATCGTGCTGCTCACGGTAAGCACGATCGACATCCCGCATGTGCCCGACGAAGAGCGCGTCGAAGTGCAGGCGCTCGGCAACGACTTCTATCGCTTGATCGTACGCTATGGCTTCAAGGACGACCCGGACGTGCCGCGAGCGCTTGAACTCGCTTCCGCCAAGGGATTCAAATTCGAGATGTTGGAGACATCATTCTTCCTCAGCCGGCAGACGCTGATTGCCAAGGTCGGCCCGGGAATGGCGCTATGGCAGGAGAAATTGTTCGCGCTAATGTCGCGCAACGCATCCAGCGCGACGACATTTTTCAAGATTCCGGCGAACCGGGTCGTCGAACTGGGTACCCGGATCGAACTGTAGAAGGCATTGCCCGCATTCGACATGGAAGCCCAGTCCGTCATTTCCAATCTCGAGAAGCTGCTCTCTGAAGGCAAGGAATCGGCGTTACTGCGCTTCAGCCTGGGCAGCGAGTATTTTAAACTCAGCGAGAACTGGGTCGCGGTCTTTCAATTGAAGCGTGCGCTGGAACTGGATCCAAACTACTCTGCTGCCTGGAAGCTGCTTGCCGTCGCGCTCGCCTCCGGCGGAGTCCTGAACGAGGCCCTCAATACCTGTCGGCGCGGCATTGAGGTCGCGCGACAGCACGGAGATCTTCAGGCGGCCAAGGAAATGACGGTCTTTGCCCGACGCCTCGCAAAGAAACTTTCGTCCTGAGGCTCGATGACGCGTCAACGGGCCGAGTGGTCGATCCGCGGTGTGGACTTCAGCAGCCGCCCGCGTATTCGAAAACCAATCACCGTAGCCAGCGGTCGCTGCCTGCATTGCGCATTTCGTCTCGACGCCCTCGAAGAACTTGCCGACTGGGCGCACTTCGAATCCTGGTTGCGGCGTCCGGGACCGTGGCTTGCGGGTTTCGATTTTCCGTTCGGCCTGCCGCGTGAAGCGGTCATGGATCTCGGCTGGCCGGAGCAGTGGCCGCAGCTGGTCTCGTTCTGCCGGGATCAGGGTCGCGAGGAATTTCGCGCCTTGCTGGATCGCTATCGCGAAAGCCGGCCACCGGGGAAACGCTATGCGCACCGCGCCGCCGATCATCCTGCCGGCTCGCACAGCCCACTCAAGCTGGTGAATCCGCCCGTCGCGCTGATGTTCTTGGAGGGTACGCCCCGGCTGCTGGATGCGGGCGTGAGCATCCCCGGCTTGCATGCGGGCGATTCGCAACGCGTGGCGCTGGAAGCGTATCCCGGTTTCTGCGCGCGTCAGCTGGTGACCGGTTCGTACAAGAACGATGCCGCAGCCAAGCAGACCCCCGCGCGCCGACAAGCACGCAGGCGCATGGTTGCGTCGCTGGCAAGGCGCGACAATCCATTCGAATTTGCGCTGACAGGATCGACGCAACTGTTGGATTCACTGGTCGGCGACGCCACGGGCGATCGGCTCGATGCGGCGCTTTGCGCCATGCAGGCGGCGTGGGCATGGCGGCGGCGCGATGACAACTATGGACTGCCGGCGCACGTCGATCCGCTGGAAGGGTGGATTGCGATGGTGCCGGGACGATAAAAAGGCCGTCATTAGGCGGCCTTTTTATATTTGGTGGAGACGAGGAGGATCGAACTCCCGACCTTCGCATTGCGAACGCGACGCTCTCCCAGCTGAGCTACGTCCCCGGATATTGCGGCATTCCACGTCAGGACTGTGCGGCGTTATTATACTGATAATGACATCGCCGGAAATATGCGCCTCGCCCCGATGAAAATTGCTCCCCCCATTGGATATGAGCAGATCACACCGTTGCTCAAGAACCATAAGGTTCTCCTGCCGCGCGCAGAGGAGACGCCGCCAATTTTCCGGCGGCTGCATGCGATGCCGCTCAGCCTGTCGGAATTCGAACCGGCGTGCCGCGACTATCCGATCGTCTTCGTTACCGGTGACGAGGGCGAGACTTTCAACCCAGTGCTTGTGCTCGGAATGCAAGTCAGGCAGAACCTGTTCATCCTCGGCGACGGCATGTGGGACCGGCGCGCCTATCTGCCCGCCTACGTGCGCCGTTACCCGTTCTGCATGAGCCGGGTCACGGTCGAGGGCAAAACGCAGAAGGAGCGCATCGTGTGCATCGAAGAAGGCGCCCTGAGCGACTCGGGCGAGCCGCTCTACGACGCGAACGCAAAGCCGCTTGCGCAGTGGGTCGTTCTGCAGAAATTGATCTTCGAGTACGAGCAGGACCTGGCTCGCTGCGAGTCATTGTGCCAGTTGATTGCCGGGTTGAAGCTGCTTGAACCCTTCACGATGAAGGCTGAAGTCGACGGATTTACCATGCAGCTTGAAGGCATGCATCGGATAACGCGGACCACGCTCGAAGCCCTTCCTGCCGACCAGCTGCAACGGTTGATGTCGGCCGGAGCATTGGAAACAATCTACTCGCACCTGCTGTCGCTCGCCAACTTTCGCCGTCTGCTGAACCGGCGCAGTTATTTTGCGATCAGGCCTCCCAACAGCCAGGGCCAGCTCAACTAGTTTTTCCGCGATAGGCCCAGGCGAGCAGGCCGATGCCCGATAGCGTCATCGGCACGCTGAGCCACTGTCCCATGGAGAATCCAAGAGCAAGCAGCCCGAGGAAGCCGTCCGGCTCGCGCGTAAATTCAACCGCGAAGCGCAGCACCCCATAGCCCAGCAAGAACAGCCCCGACACCGCGCCCAGCGGCCGCGGCCTCCTGGAAAACCACCACAGCAGGCCAAACAGCACCAGTCCCTCAAGCGCAAACTCGTAGAGCTGCGAGGGATGACGCGGCAGATTGTCGATGTCCGGGAACACCATGGCCCAGGGCACGTCGGTCGGCCGCCCCCACAGTTCCGCGTTGATGAAGTTGCCGATACGTCCGGCGCCCAGACCGAACGGGACCAGCGGCGCGACGAAGTCGGTTACGGCCATCCAGCGTTTGCGGCGCGATCGCGCAAACCATAGCATCGCGAGAATCACGCCGAGGAAGCCGCCATGAAACGACATGCCGCCTTCCCATACGTACAGAATATGCAGCGGCTGTTGCAGATAGTCGGCGAGCTTGTAAAACAGTATGTAACCCAGGCGGCCGCCGAGTACGACCCCGAGTACGCCGAGAAATAACATGTCGTCGAGATCGCGCGGGCTCAGGCCAAGCCACGGCTGCGTTCTGATGCGGTGCCGCCCCAGCACCAGCACCATGATGAATGCCAGCAAGTACATCAGGCCGTACCAGCGCACAGCCAGCGGACCGAGGTGCATGACGACCGGATCGAATTGCGGATGGATGAGCATGGCAGCGCTGAAGTGTGTCGGCAAATTATACGTTAGCGCAAATTGCTGCCTTGGCAGCGGTGCCAGCAAGAAAGAACAGCGCACTCACCGCAGAGGACGCGGAGGACGCAGAGGAAATGCAAATACGAAATGCACAAAAAGACACTGGAACTATGGGCAATAGGCCGATCGCTAACTTGCGGTTGGTCATTAGTTTTTCCTCCGCGTCCTCTGCGTCCTCCGCGGTGAGTGCGCTTTTTAACTGGAGAGTGTTTCCTAGGGCACCTGCACGTCGTACATGCGTTCGAGGATGATGCCGGTTTGCCGCTCCAGCAGCGGCGTCTCGCGGACCTTGTCGTAGAAGCGCGGCCTGGGCACCATCGCCGCCAGTCGCGCAGCTTGCTCGGGACCGAGATCTGCGGCGCTGATGTCGTAGTAGTGGCGCGCCGCGGCCTGTGCACCGAATACGCCGTTGCCCCATTCGATGACATTGAGATAGATCTCCAAGATGCGCCGCTTCGACATCACGTTCTCGATCATGAGCGTGATCAGCGCTTCCTCCGCCTTGCGCCAGGGGGTGCGCCTGGCGGACAGGAACAGGTTCTTGGCGAGCTGCTGGCTGATGGTGGAACCGCCGGCGATCACTTTGCCTTTCTTCTGATTCTTCTCGTAAGCCTTCTGGATCGCCTCCCAGTCGAAGCCCTCATGATTCAGGAACTTGGCGTCTTCGGCGGCGACAATTGCGCGTTTCAGATGAACCGAAATGCGCTCGTAGGGCACCCACTGGTGGCGCAGTACGGTATCCGGAGTCCTCTGCCGCAACAGTTCCAGGCGGTCGTCCATGAACGCGCTGGTCGTTGGATTGACCCAGATCCAGCGCACGACGCTGCCGAAGATCCAGAACTGATAGACGGCCGCGGCCGCGACAACAAGCAGCGCCAGCCGCGCCGTCAAGCGCCATGCGCGCGTCATCGGATCATGGATCGCGCAATAGCGCGATGACCGGCGCGGTTTGCGGACGCACGCCGCGCCAAAGCCGGAAGGATTCCGCCGCCTGCTCGACCAGCATGCCGAGCCCGTCGGACGTCTTGACGCCGTGCGCCGCGGCGAACGCGAGAAATGGCGTCGGCGTTGTGCCGTACATCATGTCGTAGGCGAGCGCACCGGCGGCAAACGCCTCAGCGGGCAGCGGCGGCAGGTCCCCTCGCAGGCCGCTGGACGTGGCGTTGATCACCAGATCGAAATGATGTCCGGCAAGCTCGTCGAAACCCAGGCCGCAGAGTACGCTTGACGCGGCAACCGCTTTGCGGCGGCAGGTTTCAGCCAGCCGCAAGGCCTTTTCGACGGTGCGATTGGCGATCGTCAGTATGCTGGGCTCGTACTCGAGCAAAGGCGTGAGCACGCCTTGCGCCGCGCCGCCCGCACCGAGGAGCAGGACCCGTTTGTTCCCCAGCACGAAGCCGAGGTTGTGCACGATGTCCCGGATCAATCCCATGCCGTCGGTATTGTCGGCGCGGATGCGGCCTTGCTCGAAGTCCAGGAAGTTTGCGGCTTCGGCGTCCCTGGCGCGCTGCGAGACTTCGTCGGCGAGATCGAATGCCTCGAGTTTGAACGGTACCGTGACATTCACGCCCTTGCCGCCCGCGGAGCGAAACGCCTCGATGGCCGCGCGGAAGCCGTCGACCGGTGCGAGCAATCTGGAATAATCGAGGTCCTGGCCGGTCTGGCGCGCAAACGCCGCATGGATCTCGGGCGATTGGCTGTGGGCGATCGGATTGCCGACCACGGCGTAGCGATCGGTCATGGGTTGGCAAGCAGTTCCAGGTCGCTGCGCGTGTAGCTGAACGTGCGCGTGATGCTCAGAACATCCCATTCCCTGCGCACCGCGGCCGGGAATGGCGGGAACGGCCCCGCCAGATCGACCGCGCGCCGCGCGGCGGCGTCGAGCAACCGGTATCCCGACGAACGGTCAAGTTCGATCTTCTCCACCCTGCCGTCGGCGCTGATATGCACGGTCATCACCAACGATCCGTACAGTGCGCGCCGTCTGGCTTCCTCCGGGAAGTACTGTGTGCCGATCTTCTCAATGCGGCTGCGCCACTGGTCCACGTATTGCGCATACACCACGCCTTCAGTGCGCGCGCCGATAAATTTGCGCCGCGGCAGTTTCTGATACGCATCCCAGTCTTTCGCGATCTCGGCTTCCAGTTGCGCGATGCGCAGACGCTGCTGCTCAGCAGCCGTATCCTCGAGCCTTGCCTCGCGCGGCAACTGCGGCGCCGGCCGGGTCGAATCGGCGCTCGCGGGTGTACTTTGCGAGAGCTGCAGCAACCGCTGCGCCTCTTCTTCCAGCCGCCGCACCTTCCTGGAGGCGAGTTGCACAGCGGGCGAAGGCTCGACGTCGTGAAGTTTCGGCAAATTGGACTTGGCGCGACGCTCGGCTTCGGTATTGCCGCCGCCGTCAAGGTTGGCCTGGGCCAGTGCATCGGCCTTGACCGGCTTCGATGAAGTCTTTGAATTGACCAGCACGACGTCCAGATTCGGCACGAACTTCGATCCCTCGAATACCGGCGCTGCGAACGTGATCAGCAAAATGACGGCGTGCAAGACAACAGAAACCGCCAGCGTTATCGGCAGGACGTCGCCCGTGGTGGGCGGCGGGAGGATAGTGAGGCCGGCAGTCAAGCCGCCTCGTGCGGTAAACGCGTTGATCGAAGTGTCCGGCAAATTCGCCTTGCGAAGGAATCCGATGGCGCCAATTCTAAATAACTACGGCCCAACTGTCAGCGCGATTGCGTTTCGAGCGGCCGTTTGAACTCGCAGTGCAGGGTCAGTTCCAGAAGATCGATGTTGGACACGGCGACTTCGACCCGGGTTGCGGGCGCCGAGGCCGGCATCGAGGGCACGCGCGCCACCAGTGGAATCCGATCAATGCGCACCAGTTCCTCCCGCAGCACCTCGGCGCCGGTCAGGCTGACGCCTTCCTGAATCAGCCAGCGCAGACACCAGTAGCGCTCCATACCACGCTGGAATTCCGCATAGGCATCGTAAGCCAGCTCGAAATCGCGCAGGATCACCAGCAAGCGCTCGTCGCGCAGCGGATAAGCGGGCGCTTGGTTGCGCACCAGCGACAGCAACTGGCGCTGATTGACCAGGTCGGCGTAACGGCGCAACGGCGAACTGGCCCAGACATACTGGGACACGCCCAGGCCCTGATGCGGTGCCGGCACAGTGGACATTTTGACCTTGCCGCCGGCCTGCACGCGATATAGCGCCGGGATCTCATTGTCCGCCAGCTGCCGCCCCCACTCGGTATTGACCAGGATCATCATTTCCGAGACGACCTTGTCGATCGGCGAGCCGCGCCTGCGCTCGACGATCCTGATGCGATCATCGTCTACATAGAAGTTGTAGTCGGCCCGCGCGATGGCCGCTTCGTCCTTGCCGCGCTGCCTTTCCAGCTTGGTGGCCAAGCGCCACAGCACGACGAGCTCCTCGCCGAAACGATGCTCAACCCGCCCGGCGGCCAGCAGTTGCTCGTTGAATTGCGCGTCCAGGCTGTCGTGGCGCAGATTCGCCGCAACGCTGACGCGCTCGACTACGCTGCGGTGTCCGGCGATGGTCAGATCCGGCGTCACTTCGATATACATTGACAGGGCGGGACAGTCGTGGCCTTGCGACAGCGTGTATTGCGCAATGGCGGTTTCCGGCAGCATGGTGATCTTGTCGCCGGGAAAATAGACCGTCGACAGCCGCTTCGCGGCCTCGCGATCCAGCGGCGAATCGGGCAGCACGCCGAGGGCCGGTGCGGCGATATGCACGCCCACCTGCCAGTTGCCGTTCGCGAGCTTCGTTACCGAGAAGGCATCGTCGATCTCGGTTGTAGTGGCATCGTCGATGCTGAACGCCTCGACCGCCGACAACTCCAGATCGCCCGGCCCTGCAGCCGCCAGTGCGGGATCGAATCCCGCGCCGCGCGGAAAGTACTCGAACAGGAAACGCCCGAAATGATAATCGCGGCTGGAAGGCAGCGCACCGCTTTTTTCCAGCAGCTTCGCAAGGGTCAGATGCGTTTGCGCCGCGGCCTGTTCGAGCGCCTTGAACTCGACGGCGCCTTTGTCGGGCCGGTAGAGCAATTGCGGCAGTAAGGGTCTGAGCTCTTCCGGAAATTCAAATCGCGCGAGCTGTTCGGCATACCTGGCCTGTAACTCGGTTTGCTTCCTTTTGCGCTCGATGCTCGCCAGCGCCGCCTTCAGCGCATCGGCGGGTGCGGCCTTGTAACGGCCCTTGCCCTTCTTGTAGAAATGCGTGGGCGTCGCATGCAGCCGCATCAGCAGTCCGGCGCTCTCGACCGGCTTCGGTTCGTGGCCGAAGTATTCCCTGCCAAGCCGGTCGAACGCGAACTCGGTGCCGCCCGAGCACTCCCAAAGGAAAGCCGGGTCGATATCGTCCGCAATCTTCTGCGCATCCGCCACAAACTGCGACAGGGGCAGGTGATCGAATCGGATCAGCACGGCGGCCTCCTTCACCTTGGTGCGCTTGCCGTGCTGGTTTTCGACCTGCAGCGAGGTATTGTTGTCGGCCAGCACGGTGCCCGCCTTGAAGGCGCCGTCTTCTTCGAAAAAAACATTCATGCGCTGCGCCGGTGGGCGTAAGGGGGAAAAGCGAGCGCGCGATTATACGCGAGCCCTACCGATCCGTTGGACCACTGGAATGCAGAGTCTTGTCCTTGTGGAATCTCGGCAATCTGCTCCGGGCCGCGAACTCGAGGACGATATCGATGTAATCGCCGAATTCCCTGAAACCATGGTCGCTTCCCTGCACGATGACCTGCGGGCAGCCGTGGTAATGGTCGGCCGCGATACGCCAGTCGAGCAATTCGTCACCCGTCGTGTGCATCAGCAGATAGCGATGCGGTGTTGCCGGTTTGTCCACCCGCAGCTTTTCGATCTGCGCCAGATGCCCTTCGGTCAGCACGTACTCCTCGCCCGTGTAGAGATTCTTCTGCGGGCCCAGATAGGCGCGCAAGCCTTCGTGTGGCGTGATCGCGGGATTGACAAGCACGGCACGCAAGCCGAGTTTTTCGGCGAGACAGGTTGCATAGAAGCCACCCAGCGAACTGCCGACCAGGGTGATCTGCCCTGCCGGAATACCGGCCACTTCGCGTTCGAGCAGTGCCATTGCGTCCTGCGGCCAATGCGGCAGGGCCGGGCACGCAAATTCGTTCTCGTGACCGAGCGGCGCAAGCCGTTCGCGCAACTGGTTCGACTTGTGAGAGGACGGGGAGCTGTTGAAGCCGTGGATATAGACGATCATCGGAGCGCTCCGGTGCACCGGCATTGTGCCCGAGGGCACGTGGGCGCACAAAGGAGTTGCGCTTTAACCTCGAAAGTCGATGAAAAATAGCGATGAACATTGGGATCTCCGATTACGCGTAGCGCCGTCGTCGGCGTTGCACCGTAACTCGAATGCCTTCCTGCGTGCCCTCACTTTTCTTCTCCGCGACCTGAAAGGGTACTCCACGCTGCCGCGAGGGTATCCGTGTCTACGCCGCTGAACTTGGTTTGAGAGCCTGCAACAGTTTTTCGTGAACACCGCCGAAGGCGCCGTTGCTCATGGCCAGTATATGGTCGCCGGCACGGCTTTCCGCCACGATCGTTGCGACCAGCAAACCCAGATCGTCGAAGCATTTCGCCTTCGCGGCGAGCGGCGCGAGCACTGGCCGTGCATCCCAGCCGAGACCATTGGTGTAGCAGTACACCCTATCGGCGCCGGCGAGACTTGCCGCCAGCGCCTCTTTCATGACACCCATTTTCATGGTGTAGGAGCGCGGTTCGAGCACTGCCAGAATGCGCGCACCGCGCACCTTGCTGCGCAGGCCCGCGATCGTGGTTTCGATCGCCGTCGGATGGTGCGCGAAATCGTCATACACCGCGATGCCATTCACCGTGCCGCGCAATTCCATGCGCCGCTTCACATTGCGGAACTCGGCCAGGGCATCGATCGCCTTCGCAACCGGCACACCGGCATGCCGCGCGGCAGCGAGCGCCGCCAGCGCGTTGTTGCGGTTGTGCTCACCGAGCAGGTCCCAGTTCACCGTGCCACGCGCTCCGCCTTCGAAGAATACGTCGAAAGCATGCTCGTCTCGCGGCTTGGCGGTCCAGCCCTCCTCCACCCCAAGCCACTCGATCCTGCTCCAGCTGCCTCTTGCCAATACGCGCCGCATGCTCTGCTCGCGGGCGTTGGCAATGATCAGACCGTTGCCGGGCACGGTGCGAACGAGATGATGGAACTGGATCTCGATGGCATCGAGGTCCGGGAAAATGTCCGCGTGATCGAATTCGAGGTTGTTCAGAATCGCGGTGCGAGGCATGTAATGAACAAACTTCGAGCGCTTGTCGAAAAAGGCGGTGTCGTATTCGTCCGCTTCGATGACGAAGAACGACGAGTCGGTCGCGCGGGCGGAAATGCCGAAATTGAGCGGTACGCCGCCGATCAGGAAGCCCGGGTTCAATCCCGCGTGTTCGAGTATCCAGGCCAGCATCGACGCGGTCGTGGTCTTGCCGTGCGTGCCGGCCGCCGCGAGCACCCATTTGCCCCGCAGCAGGTTTTCGTGGAGCCACTGCGGTCCGGACGTAAACGCCAGGCCGCGATTCAGGATCTCTTCCGACAGCGGATTGCCGCGCGCGACAACATTGCCGATCACGAACAGATCGGGCTTCAGCTCGATCTGCCTGGGATTGAACCCCTCGATCAGTTCGATACCCTGCGCCTGCAGTTGCGTGCTCATCGGCGGGTACACGTTCGCGTCGCAGCCGGTCACCTTATGGCCGGCCTGCCTGGCGATCACCGCTACTCCGCCCATGAACGTGCCGCAAATGCCGAGGATATGAATGTGCATTTCTAAGAAGCCATTTTGGCGGCGCAGGATTCTTCACGGTACCCCCGTGAGGGGTACCCAGTGATCACGGGAAAAAAGTAAAGCTCGAAACGACGCGCAACCTTACGCAAGTCCGTTCCAAATTACAAACGACCGGGCCGATGGACACGCAGGGTTCTTTGCTCTGGCTTCCTCGGTGTTCTGAAGGGGTGCTCCACGCTCCCCAAAAGGGTACTCCGACGTGCTAAAAGAGTACTCCGACGTGCCAGGCACGTAGGGTAATCGCGAGGGTAGCTGTGGCAAACGCCCTTGAGTTGCGCCTTATAACAACCGCGATTTGTCTCCGGATGCAAAGCCGATCAGCGGGCCATCGATGCCGCGAGCCAGCGCGATCACCTTGAACAACTCGCCCATTTCAGCCGGCGACAGCAGTTTCTGCACGCCTGCGGTGAGCGCGAATCGGGAGGACGCCGCGGCCTCGGACCGTTGATCAAGCAATTGCGTAATTCCGCAATTGATGAGGAACTGCGCCTGTGTGGTGTAGCCGAGGAGTTTCAGCCCGCTATCGATACCGGCTTCCGCGATAGACGTGAAATCGACGTGTGCGGTCAGATCCTGCAAGCCGGGCAGAAAAAATGGGTCGTCGTGCGCGCGGTGCCGGTAGTGGCACATCAGCGTGCCCTGGGCGCGTTGCGGGTGGTAGTACTCGCGCCGGCCGAAGCCATAATCGATCAGCAGCAGCGCGCCTTTTCGCAGTGCGGCGGACAAGCTGCGTACCAGCGCCGGGGCCACCAGTGAAATTTCGCTGACGTAATCGGCTTCCGCGCCGATGGCCTCGGCAGCGCTGCGCAACGGGCCCGGCCGCAGCGGTCGTTCCAACCAGACGAAACCGTCCTTCCAGGCCACGCCGCGTTCATATAAACCATCCTGGCGCCAGGCCACCAGATGCCCCGGCAGCGCATCCAGCACTTCATTCGCGATGACCACGCCCTCGTAATTGTCCGGCAATGCGCTGATCCATTCGATCCTGTCCTTCAAAGCAGGGTGTCGTTTGCGCAGCGTGTGCTGTTGGCGCTGCACGAGCGGCGGACTGGTTTCCAGGATCAGATAGCGCCGAGGTAGACGACCGACGTTGTTTAACTCGCCGAGCAGATCTGCCGCCATCGCACCGGAGCCGGCGCCCAGCTCCAGCACATCGCCACCGGCGCGCTGGAGAAGCTCGGCGACCTGCCGCGCCAGCGTGCCGCCGAACAGCGGCGAGATTTCCGCAGCGGTAACGAAATCGCCATCGCCGCCGAGCTTGGCCGCGCCGGCAACGTAGTAGCCCAGAGCGGGCGCATAAAGGGCCAGTTCCATGAAGCGTGCAAATCCGATCCAGCCACCGGCGGTATCGATTTCCCGGCGGATGGTCTCGCTCAGCCGCTCGCTGTGGCAGCGCGCATCAGCGGATGGTTCCGGCAGGTCAGGACCACACTGGGCGGTTGGCAAGGCGGAAACGTGGAAGGGTTGGGCTACAATCGCCATTCAACAACAGCTGCGCCGCATGGCGCAACCCTAGTCGGGCGAAAAAACAAAACATGGGTCGCACGCAAAACGATCGGCCGGTGGCCTTGGTCACGGGGGCGGGCAAACGCATAGGGCGGGCGATCTCGCTCGGGCTGGCGGCGGAAGGCTGGGACCTTGCGCTTCACTTTCACCGCTCCCAGGCCGAAACCGAGGCCCTGGCGGCGGAAATCTCGGCGCTCGGCGTGAAAGCCGTGGCAATCGGCTGCGACCTCGGTAGCGCGGATCAGGTGTCGGGCCTGATCGCAGAGTGCGGGCGCAGACTGGGAACACCAACGTGCCTGGTGAACAACGCCGCCTTATTCGAGTACGACGATCTGGCAAGTCTCGACGCCGATACGTGGCAACGACACATGGACGTAAACCTGCGTGCGCCGCTGTTCCTCGCCAAGGCGTTTGCGGCGCGAATCCCCGACGGCGTCACCGGTTGCATCGTGAACCTGCTGGATCAGAAGGTATTCAACCTGAACCCGGATTTTCTATCCTACACCGTCGCAAAGATCGGACTCGAGGGTGCAACGCGCGTGCTCGCCATGGCATTGGCGCCGAAAGTGCGGGTGTGCGGCGTGGCGCCCGGCATCACGCTGATGAGCGCAGCGCAAACCGCGGACGGGTTTGCGCGCGCCCATCGCATCGCTCCTCTCGGACGCAGCTCTACCGTGGACGACGTCGCCGACGCAGTGCGCTTCGTGGTCAACGCCCGGGCGCTGACCGGCACGACGATCGTGGTCGATGGGGGCCAGCATTTGTGGCCATCGCGTCGCGATGTCCAATTCGAGGTCGGTGACAGCCGATGACTGCCCGCTTCCTGAACCCGCGAACGTCGACGGACCTGGCCGCAGCCAACGGGCTGGGCCGTGCACGCCGGATTTTCCTGAAAAACTTCGAGACCCGGCTCTCCATCGGCATCCACGATTTTGAGAAACAGGCCAGACAGCGGGTCATCGTCAATGTGGATCTTTATCTCGATCCCGACGGCAAAGTGGAGCGCGATCATATCGACGAAACGGTAGACTATGACTTCGTTCGCAGGGAAATCGTCGCCCTGGCCGACAGCGGCCACTTCAACCTTCAGGAAACATTCTGCGAGAAAGTCTTGGCGATCTGCCTGGCGCGGCCTGGCGTTCTGGCCGCGCGGGTCTGCAGCGAAAAACCGGATGTGTATACGGATTGCGAATCCGTGGGTTTCGAGATTTTCCGTATCAGATAAATGACCACACTGCAGAAACAGGTCTACGAAGGCAACAAGCTCGCCAAGCGGCTGCGCCGGCAGGTGGGGGAAGCCATTGGCGA